>OHEZ01000022.1_pt1 | contig 129870 bp, 97 predicted proteins | sample 1567391 | NCBI WGS metagenome assembly OHEZ01 (sample SAMEA3879518, study PRJEB24766) | human gut metagenome | biome: human-associated habitat; feature: feces | place: USA | collected 1985/1987
GGCTAGGCTATACGCTTAAAAGAAAGCTTACCAACCAGGAAAATCCGCTGACCCCAACAGGAACAGATGCAATACATTGTTGTTTAATTCCGCTGGCGGGCTATTACTTTTTCTCAGTTTCTCCGCCCTTTGGGCTTCATGGCAGCGGAAAGATTGAACCGGTTAAAAAGTCATGTTAACCCTTTTTGTACGCGTAACTTCCATGTATGCAGGCGAGGGGATGGATAACCATCATTTTACTGAGGTGCATGATATTTATGTAAAGGATTTGAAATGCAAAAAGGTGAATGTAGCTGCATTGGTGCTTCAAGGTACAGAGGAGAAGCCTATTTATAACGTGACTTTTGATAACGTGGATGTGGATAAAGCAGGGATAGGTCTTGGTTTCTCGAATACGAAGACAATTGGGGTTTCTAATTGTAATTTGGGAGGTTATGTTGGGGTGCCGTCTACAGCCAGTGCGAAAGATGGTATATTCGATAAATAGATTTGTTTGACTTCTTGGTTTACTTCGCCGATTCCTTGAAAGAGTCTTGTTACGCTGGAATGACAGAGTAAAAGGAAAGCAGGAAACCGTTTCCGGACAGGCTGGGGGAGGATTTTTCATCCCTCAGCTAAACAAATGTTTTTATAGATGGTTCTATAAGTAAAAAGACGATAATTATGAGTACAAACGAATTTGCCCGAATTTTATTGACTTGGATTAAGAGTTTTCTATCATGGATAGGCATCCCGCGCGATAGGTTGAATGAACTGGATGAGATTATTTTCTTGATCCTGATTGTGGTTATTGCTTTTGCTGTAGGAGCTGTTTTTCATTATTTATCTGTGCGTTTCACACGGAAGGTGTTGAAATATAAAAATATCAGTTTTTTAAGTTCGTTGATAGAATACAATGCCTTGCGGAAAATGTCTGCGGTCATTCCGCCGCTTATTATATCCGCTTTGTTGCCGTTTGCGTTCGACTATCGTTCTACTTGGTTTACTGTCAGTGAAAAAATCACTTGGATTTATTTCTTTATCGCTTTGTTGTTTTCGGTCAATGCCGTGTTAAACTCGGTAGGTAATGTGCTGATGAACAAGGAGCAGTTACAGAATCGTCCGATGAAAGGTTTCATACAGATCTTTCAAGTGATTTTTTCGTGTGTTGCCATCATTGTCATCATTTCCATATTGATTAATAAGTCGCCTCTCAACCTGATTACCGGACTGGGTGCTTTTGCTGCCGTACTGATGTTGATTTTCAAAGATACCATCCTTGGCTTTGTGGCGGGGGTACTGCTTTCCGAGAATGATATGGTGCATATCGGCGATTGGATTGAGATGCCGCAGAATAATGTGAATGGGGTGGTGATGGATATCACTCTGAACATTGTGAAGGTTCAGAATTTCGATAATACTATTGTCACTATACCTCCTTATTCATTAGTCTCCGGTTCATTTATCAATTGGCGTGGGATGACTGAATCGGGCGGGCGGCGTATTATGCGCGAGTATGCATTGAAACTGGATTACATACAACCCTGTACTCCTGAATTTTTGGAGAAAATGAAGAAGTTTGATGCTGATTTGGCCGACTTTATCACAGAAAAGCAGAAACAGGCGGCTGAAGGAAAAGTAGCGAATACTGACAATCCGGCCGGATTGGTAAATGGAACCATCGATACGAATGTAGGGCTGCTTCGTGCTTATATGACTCTCTATCTGAAGCGCCATCCTTTTATCAGTAAGGACCTGTTGCTGATGGTGCGCACATTGGCTCCTACGGAGAATGGTCTGCCCGTACAAATTTATTGTTTCTCGTCCAATAAGAACTGGCCTAGTTATGAATCTATCCAAGCGGAAATCATGGAACATTTTGTTTCTGTTCTTCCCGAGTTTGGATTGTATCCGTTCCAGAATCCTACTGCCAGAGATTATGTAATCAGTGGTTTGATAGAGTCTGGCAAGGACCTTTCTACTGTAGGCGGAATTCCTTGGCATTCGGTCTTGCCAAAGGAAGAAAAGGTATAGTTAGGGATTTAAACATTTATTAATGACTTGCGGTTGAACAATTCTTGTTGCCGCCGTGTTATATAAATGTGTTTTTCATAGTATTAGATTAAAGGTTGAAGATTGCAATCGGCTTGAGAGAAGTAGTTGCATCTGAAGTAGAAGCGTCTACTATAAAAAATATAGAAAGGTTGTTCCTTACGGGACAGCCTTTTTGTTTTGTTAAAAGGAACCATTCACTTTAACTTGAAATGTTAAAGGAGTTGTTGCTTTTATTAAACAATACTATAATTTCTTCTTAACGCTTCTTTAAATTTGCAGATAGCAGGAAAGTGTGTATATTTGCATGTGTGTTTTTCATAGTATTAGATTTAAGGTTAACAAAAGGTTGGAGCAAGGCGTTGCTCCTTTTTTTATGGAGTAACGTGAGGAGTACATCTGCTGTCCGGTTCCGATATCCGATACAGAACCACAGAGAAGAATCCGTGCAATGTATTCCTCTCCGTGACTGTGTAACTTAATTCTGCATTTTTAATGCAAGAGGCAGGCTGAATTAAATAATCTCGATGCCTTGCTTCCGGCATAACTCCAATCCCACATCCTTTAACTTGAATTTCTGTATCTTTCCGCTGCCCGTCATGGGGAACTCATCAACAAAGAAGATATATTTAGGAATTTTGTAACGGGCTATCTTGCCGTCGCAAAAGTCACGTATATCAAATTCGTTCATTTCCACCCCTTCGTGCAAGATAATGAATGCGCCTACCGCTTCTCCGTATTTCTTGGAGGGGATACCGGCTACCTGTACATCTTTTATTCCTTCCATCTGATACAGGAACTCTTCTATTTCCCGTGGATAGATATTCTCTCCGCCACGGATAATCATGTCTTTTATCCGTCCTGTGATACGATAATTACCTTCTTCGTCTTTCACTCCCAGATCTCCTGAGTGGAGAAAGCCGTTCCGGTCTATCACTTCGGCGGTTGCTTCGGGGTTTTTGTAATACCCCTTCATGGTGTTATACCCTTTGTTGCACATCTCGCCTTGTACGCCTATGGGACATTCCTCGCCAGTTTCCGGATCGATCACTTTTACTTCCGTAAACTCGAAATCACGGCCCACCGTGTTGCAGCGTACATCAAACGAATCGTCGATGCGGGAGGCTGTCATGCCGGGAGAAGCTTCTGTAAGCCCGTATACACTGGTGACCTTCATAAACATTTTCTCTTCCACACGTTTCATCAGTTCCACCGGACAGAGTGAGCCTGCCATAATGCCGGTGCGCAGACTGGACATATCGAACATATCAAACATGGGATGGTTCAGCTCGGCAATGAACATGGTAGGAACCCCGTACAAGGCCGTGCAGCGTTCCTTGTGGACGGAGGCAAGTACCAGCAGCGGGTCAAAACGTTCCACCATCACCTGCGTGCATCCGTGTGTAAGGCAGTTCATGGTGGCTAATACCACTCCGAAGCAATGGAACAGGGGTACACAGACACATAGTTTGTCATCGGAAGTGAATTTCATGTGCTCACCCGTCAGGAAACCGTTGTTGCTGATGTTGTAATGGGTGAGCATGACTCCTTTGGGGAAACCGGTTGTGCCCGAAGTGTACTGCATGTTCACCGTGTCGTGGCAGTTCACCTTCGCTTTTGCTTCCAGCAGCTCGTCATCGTCTATGTTGCATCCCAGAAGCAGAATTTCGGCGGTGTTGTACATACCCCGGTATTTTTCGGGGCCGATGTAAATCACGTTCTTCATGCAGGGGAAACGTTTGCTCTTCAGATATCCGCGCTGGCTGGTCTTTAGTTCGGGCAGCATGGCGTAGACCATATTTACATAGTCGTCATTGCCACGGTCTCCGTTTACGATACACAGCGTGTGCATGTCCGAGTTCTGGCAGAGGTATTCCAGTTCTGCCTGTTTGTAGTTGGTATTTACTGTTACGGCCACGGCGCCGATTTTGGCGCAAGCGTACAGAAAGGTCAGCCAGTCGGGCACATTACCCGCCCAGATTCCTACATGGGTTCCCCGTTTCACGCCGATGGCGAGCAGTCCTTTGGCCATGTGGTCTACACGCTCGTTAAATTGTTTCCAGGTGAAGCGCAGATTGCGGTCGGAATATACGATATATTCTTTATCGGGAGTGGTGAGGGCCCAATGTTCAAGCCAGTCACCCAAGGTTCTCGTGCTTAATTCCATCATAAATCAAATAGGAGTATAGATAACAGCCAATATTTTGGCGGCTTGTCCTTGATATCCATGTACGTGGTGCGGAACGATAGAATCATAATAAATACTGTCTCCGGCTTTAATCAGATGGCATTTTTTACCGTGGCATACTTCGACGGCGCCTTCCATGACATAGATAAACTCTTCACCTTCATGCGAGGAGAGTGAGAAGTGGCTTTCCTCCGTCGGTTCCACGTCTACGATGAATGGTTCCATATGCCTGTCCGCTTTTGATTTTGACAGTGAGTGGTAGCGCATATGTGTACGCAGGTCCATTGCATTGTTCGAGAAACTGATAGTATCCTCACTCTCTTGTTTCCGGCAGATTACTGCTCCTTGTTCTTCCTGGTCGTCCAGAAAAGTGCCCAGACGTACCCCTAACGCGCGGGCTATCTTGATGAGGGGAGCCAATGAAGGAAGATCTACATTATTCTCTATTCGTTCTATTTGTTCTTCGGCAAGGCCAGAGCGTACGGCCAGTTCGGCCACACTGATTTCTTTTGTTTCACGTAGTGATTTTATTTTTTCACCAACAATCTTTGTGCTGTCCATGGTTTGTTTTTAATAAGTTTGCAAAGTATAAAGTGCAAATATATAATAAAAAAGAATTGGGCACTCTGTTTTTGTTCTGAATATGTAAAAAAGGCAGGTTAGCGACGAATTGCCGGTCATTTGTCATTAACCGTCGGTAAGTTTCGAATATTTGTGTTTTTTGTTCTATCTTTGTTCTCGAAACTTAATTAAAGACTAAAACTTATGTTCTCAGGGATTGTAGAAGAATATGCGGAGGTGGTGCGTATTGTAAAGGAGCAGGAAAATCTGCACCTCACCTTGAAATGTTCGTTTGTGGACGAACTGAAAATAGACCAGAGTATCTCTCATAACGGTGTGTGCCTGACTGTAGTCAGTTTACAGGATGGAACGTACACGGTTACCGCCATGAAAGAAACGATAGAGCGTTCCAACATCGGCTTGCTGAAAGTGGGAGATAAAGTGAATGTGGAACGCAGCATGATGATGAACGGGCGGCTGGACGGTCATATTGTGCAAGGACATGTGGATCAGACTGCCGAATGTATGGATATAAAGGATGCTGAAGGGAGCTGGTATTTTACTTTCAGATATGCGTTTGACAAGGAAATGGCAAAGCGCGGCTACATCACGGTGGACAAAGGCTCGGTTACGGTGAATGGTGTGAGTCTGACCGTTTGTAACCCTACGGAGGATACTTTTCAGGTTGCCATCATTCCTTATACTTACGAACATACCAATTTCCATACTTTTAAAGTGGGAAGCATTGTGAATATAGAGTTTGATATCATCGGCAAATATTTAAGCCGCATGATGCAGTTCTCCTGATTCTTTTACCGCAGGTTGCACAGATGATTGTTGAAGATGAAAGAAACTTCTTTGTGGAAATCCGGAATTATCCGCATCGGCTTTTGAGCAAAAAAGAATCTGTGCAATCTGTGGTAAAATCGAATATCAGAATTATAAATCTTTCAGCAATATCTTGCTGGTGCTTTTATAATATTCTTCACGGGCATTTGCCAGCGCCTCCCAAGAACTGCTGTATCGCTTTTTGTCTATTTTGAAGGCTTCCGTTCCGGCTATGTCCAGTCTGTTCAGCAGCATAGCCACGTTCATCCGGTTGATATCTACTGACGGCAAATAGCCTATGCTTTCATCGTCACCGTCCATAGCAGTTTCATAAATCATGTGCATGTCCTGTAGTTCATACAGGATTTTCTTGGTGAGCCTTATCGGGATTTTATGTTCGTCGCTGAGTGTCTCGGCGGTATAAGGAGCCTCTTCCGTCTCAAAGCGCTTGCATATCAGAGACATGATGAGGATACACAGAAAGTCGTGATAACGGCGGCTGATATTTGCCGTTTCTTTGCTGAAACTGTAGTTGCGAAGATTCTGTGCCACATAGCAAAGTTCTGCGCCATACAGGCAGATTCCCCATGAAATCTGCGCCCATAACAAGAACATAGGAATGGCGGCGAAGCTACCATAGATTGCATTGTACCTTGATACCCATATCTGACTGCCGATATACAAGTATTGAAAAGCCTGAAAGGCTGTGCCTGCGATGATACCCGGAATGATGGCATACTTCAGTTTCACTTTAGTATTGGGCATAAAGACGAACAGTCCCGTAAACATGGCCCAAGTCAGGATGAAAGGGATCAGGCGTACCAGAAATTTCATCAGGGGTGCCAGTAATACGAAGTCCTCCATGTTTTTCACCATGGTGGACATAAAGATGGTAAGACCGCTGGAAAGTACGATAAGTAGGGGCAGTAAGAGCAGGATGGAGAAATAATCCGTCATTTTGCGATACAGTGTACGGGGCTTCTTCACTTGCCATATATAATTGAAGGTACGTTCTATGTTATAGGTCAGGCTCAGAATGGTCCAGAACAACATCACCAGACCCACTCCGATAAAAATTCCGCTTTTGGCGTGCACCAGATAGGAGTCAATCAGGCCAAGAATGGTTTCGGCAGCTGCACTCTGTCCTTCAAGACCGCTACGGAACTGGGTTTCCAGCAGGTTGGAGAAGCCGAAACCGCGTGCGATGGCGAATAAAATGGCCAGAATGGGAATGATAGAAAGCAGGGTGCTGTATGTCAGTGCGGATGCTTTATTCAAAATACGTCCCTGAGTGAATTCACGAACAGAAAGAGTAGCGATTTTTATTGCATTATAGAGTATTCCTCGGGATTTGCTAACCTCGTCTTCTGTCACCCGCCATATATCATCTTTGAGAAACGATTGCAGACCTTTCAGTTTTTCCTTGTTCATGGTACTCATAAGCTCTTCATTAGGATATATGAAAAAAAAGCAGCCGGCCTGTAAGCCGGGTTCTGTTCCTCGCCTTGCGGCGAAGTGCCTGCCATTTATCTACGCCTGTTGTCACCAACAGGCTCTAGCGGTCTACCCTCCGACGTGGGGCGAGCAACCCTCATAATGTCGGTTTACATGACCTTACAACTCCTAAGACGTACAGCCCGTCATGTCACCATGCGGCTGGTGGGCTCTTACCCCACCTTCTCACCCTTACCCCGTTTCCCGTAGGAATTGTGGCGGTTGTTTTCTTCTACGTTACTCCACCTTTGCAGATAGCTTTCTGTTAGGAAGTAGGATGCTCTGCGTTGCCCGGACTTTCCTCTTTCGCCTTGCGGCGTCAGCGGCAGACCGGCCGGCTGCTTTTAAGTTTACAAAGATAGCGATTTTAGGTTAAACGTAGGATAATAAAGCGGAAAAAAGTAAGAAAATAAATGAAAAAACAAAGAAAGAGCGGAACAGCCCATTACTTTTTCTTGGTATATATAATAAAGAGGAGAAAATCAGTGATGCTTGGTTCGGCACTCCTGCTTATTGTATAGAAACAACGGTAAAAACAGGAAGAATATTTAAAATAAATGAACTGTGCCGGAAAGAGAAGTGGGTGCTGTTTTCACTTTCCCTCTCCGGACACGGAATTTAGCGGTAGAATCCCAATTCGTTTCTCAATGAACGCACTTCCTGTTGCAAAAGTTCTATACGTTCCAGCATGTGGTGGATGGCGTCGATTCCTGCAATATTGATGGACAAGTCATAATATAAATGCGTGTAACGCTCCAGCTCCGCTAGTTGGGATGCGGGGAGGTAGCGTTCCTCGTCAATCACCCGGACTTCGATCAGTCCGTCTTCTTCCAGTTCCGTAATGAACGACGGGTCCACGTGGCAACGGTCGCAAAAATCGTTGATAATAATTAAATCGCTCTGCATAATCCTTCTCTTTTTTTAATTGCTACTATCTTTTAATTGGCGGAACAACTCTTTCTGATGTTCGGTAAGGTTGCTAGGAATGGTGACATTATAAGTTACTATCAGATCGCCAAATTTGCCTTCTTCCTTGTAAACAGGAAAGCCTTTGCCTTTCAAACGGACTTTGGTTCCGTTCTGGGTTTCAGGTTTTACTTTCAGTTTTACCTTGCCGTTCAGTGTGTCCACGGTTTCTTCACCACCCAGTACGGCGGTGTAGAGGCTAAGCGGAGCATGGATATATAAATCATTTCCCAAACGTTTGAATACAGGATCGTCTGGAATGACAAAGGTGATGTACAGATCGCCTGCAGGACCACCGTTTACCCCCGGTGCACCATGACCACGCAATTTGATAGTCTGTCCGTTGGCTATACCTGCCGGAACAGTGATACGTATGTTCTTTCCGTTTACATTAAGCACTTGTTTGTGTGTTTCGGCGGCTTCACGCAATGAAAGTTGTAATTCAGCATTATAGTCCTGTCCACGGAATCCGGTGCTTCGTCCGCCGTTTGCACCGCCACGATGCCCGAACAGTTCTTCAAAGAAATCAGAGAAACCACCTGCGCTGCCACCGAAATGTGCACCGCTGAATTCTTCTCCTCCATTGCCGGAATACCAGTAACTGCCGTTACCGTCCGTACCGAATCCGCTTCCGGCTCCGCCAAACCCTCCGAATCCACCGGCACCTCCATATTGTTGCTTTTGTTTTTCAAATTCGTCGGCATGTTTCCAGTGTTCCCCGTATTCGTCGTATTTCTTACGTTTTTCCGGGTCACTCAGTACTTCGTTGGCTTCATTTATCTCCTGAAACTTATCTTTGGCTCCAGGATCATTCGGATTCAAGTCAGGATGGTATTTGCGGGCCAGCTTACGGAAAGCCTTCTTGATATCATCTTGGGTGGCGCTTTTGTCCACTCCCAATACTTTGTAATAGTCTATGTAAGCCATATTATATATTTGTTAAATTTCATCTGCTTTAAGAGAAACAAAATACATGCCAATTGGTTGTGTTCTGTTTTTATTTTATTATCTTTGCAGCGAATTTTTAGAAATTATTCTAAAGGAAATGAGGGGATTGGCAATCATATTCAGGTTTTTTATGCTATTAGTCCTGCTGCTTCCTGTGGTTGCTCTGTGTCCTGTGAAGGCGGAAACGACCTCGGAAGGGCCTATCCTTATTGTCACTTCTTATAATCCCGAAACGCGTAGTATTTCTGACAACCTGTCTGCTTTTATGGATGAATACAGACAGCGTGGCGGCAAGTATACTCCGATCATAGAGAGTATGAACTGCAAGAATTTGTCCGAGGCCTATCTGTGGAAATCGCGTATGGCCTCCATCCTTGGTAAGTATAAGGGGAAAAACCGTCCGTCACTGGTTATATTGTTGGGGCAGGAGGCATGGTCGGCTTATATCTCACAAGACACGGAGATAGCTAAAAAGACTCCGTCTATCTGTGGCATGGTCAGTGTCAACGGACTGGTATTGCCCGATGATAGTATCGACACGCGGGTATGGGAACCTGAAAGTAAGAATATTTATACGGATTTCAGTGATTATAATATTGTTGCCGGTTATGTATATGAATATGATGTCGATAAAAACATAAAGCTGATGCGTCGTTTTTATCCTGATATGCGCCGTGTGGCATTTATATCGGATAATACCTATGGCGGGTTGTCTATGCAAGCCTTGGTTAAAAAGGAGATGAAGAAGTACCCCGATTTAGAAACAATTTGGCTGGACGGCCGTACGGAAACCTTTATGGAAGTGAGTGAAAGGATGCGCAGGTTGCCTCAAAATACGTGTGTGTTATTGGGAACATGGCGTGTAGACTGTACGGAGAGTTATGTTATTGGTAATACGACTTATATGCTGCGCGATGCGAATCCCACCCTGCCTGTGTTTACTATTGCATCTGTGGGGCTGGGACATTGGGCATTGGGAGGATATACTCCCGAGTACCATGCGGTAGGAAAGAATATAGGCGCGGTTACTTATGATTTTTTGGATAAAGGGGATAGAGAAGGGGTGGACTTGGTGACTATTCCCGGAAAATATACTTTTGATATAAAGCGTTTGCATGAATTCAAATTGGATTCATTGAATCTTCCTCAGGGAGCGGTGTTGGTGAACAAGACTCCTTCGTTTTATGAGCAGTATAAATATTGGGTCATAGGGGTTGTTTCGGCGTTCATGTTCCTGATAGCCTGTTTCTTGATAGCCATATATTATATTATCCGTATCAACCACTTGAAACATAATCTGGAAGTATCCGGCGAGGAACTGCTGGTAGCCAAGGAGAAAGCGGAGGAATCCAACAGGCTGAAGACGGCTTTTCTGGCCAATATGAGTCACGAAATACGCACTCCCTTGAATGCCATTGTGGGATTTTCCAGCGTGTTGGTCAGTGATGATTCATCTCCTGCCGAGAAAGAGCAGTATTGTGATATCATTCAGAAGAATTCCGATTTGTTGTTGCACCTCATAAATGATATTCTGGACATCTCGCGCATGGAATCCGGAAGGATAAAATTCGTATGGGAAGAATGTGATGTGGTAGAGTTGTGTCAGACGGCTTTGTCTACAGTGGAGTATGGACGCAAGACCAGTGCTTTGTTTCTGTTTGAAACTCCTGTGCCTTCGCTGGTTGTCAAGACGGATGCCCAGCGTCTGAAGCAGGTGTTGATTAATTTGCTGTCCAATGCCGCAAAATTTACTCCGTCCGGTTCTATCAAACTGACGGTTGCCATAGACAAACAGCATCAGCAGTTGGAATTGTCAGTGTCGGATACCGGTTGCGGTATTCCACCCGATAAGAGTGAAAAGGTATTTGAACGTTTCGAAAAATTGAATGAATATTCCCAAGGTACGGGGCTGGGATTGGCCATTAGCAGGCTGATAATCGAGAATCTGGGAGGTAAGATATGGGTGGACAAGGATTATACCGAAGGCGCCCGGTTTGTATTCACGCATCCTTTGACTAAAAAAGAAAAAGAGTAGAGAAATGAAATATAGAATATGTATCAGCGCCCTGCTGTTGTGGGCGGGTATGCAGTTGTCTGCATCCAATAATCAGAAAGAAGTGGTTATCAAGATTATAGAAACCAGTGATGTGCACGGGAATTTCTTTCCGTATAACTTTATCGAACGGAAAGAATGGAGTGGAAGTCTTGCCCGTGTTCATTCCTTTGTGAAAGAACAGCGTGAGAAATATGGGGATAATTGCCTGTTGATGGATAATGGGGATATCCTGCAAGGTCAGCCTACAGCTTACTATTATAATTTCATGGATACCGTGTCTACTCATGTTGCGGCGGATATGATGAATTATATGGGATATGTGGTAGGTAATATGGGTAACCATGATGTAGAGACTGGGCATGCGGTGTACGACCGTTGGATAAAACAGTGCAATTTTCCGGTACTGGGGGCTAACATAATAGACAATGCCACTGGAAAACCTTATCTGAAACCCTATGAGGTGTTGGAGCGCGACGGAGTGAGGATAGCGGTTCTGGGTATGATTACTCCGGCCATTCCTTCATGGTTGCCGGAGAAATTATGGAGTGGTCTGCATTTTGAGGAAATGGAGCCCTGTGCACGCAAATGGGTGAAGATTATAAAGGAAAAAGAGAATCCTGATGTCATTGTGGGATTGTTTCATGCCGGAAAGTCGGGCAACGTGTTGGGACAGGTGGTGGAAGATGCCTCTATGGATGTAGCCAAACGGGTTCCGGGCTTTGATGTGGTGCTGATGGGGCACGACCATACTAGGGAATGTGTAAAGGTGCAGAATGTGGCAGGAGACAGCGTGTTGGTTATTGACCCGGCAAACAATGCCAATGTAGTTTCGGATGTGACCCTGACCGTAACAAAGAAAGACGGGAAAGTAGTGGAGAAGTCGGTGGAAGGTAGATTGGCGGATATGAACAAGTATCCTGTCAGCCGGGAGTTTATGGATAAGTTTGCCCCTCAATACAAGGCTGTAAATGACTTTGTATCCCGTAAAATCGGTACAATTTCACGTACCATCACAGCGAAGGATGCTTATTTCGGTTCTTCTCCTTTCATAGACCTGATTCATCAGTTGCAATTGGAAATTTCGGGTGCTGAAGTGTCTTTCTGTGCTCCGTTGTCCTTCCGGGCAGAGATTAAAGAAGGAGACATCTATGTGAGTGATATGTTCAATTTGTACAAGTACGAGAACATGCTGTATGTGATGGAACTTTCGGGCAAGGAAATTAAAGGTTTCCTGGAAATGGCATACGCCATCTGGACTAATCAGATGAAGAGTTCCGAGGACCACCTGATGCTTTTCAAGGAGCCGGTAGAGAAGGGGAAGCGTGCTAATTTCAAGAATTTCAGCTTTAACTTTGACTCTGCCGCAGGCATTAATTATACGGTGGACGTGACCAAGTCGGCAGGAGAGAAAATCACGATTCAGAGCATGTCGGACGGGACTCCTTTCAGTATGGATAAGGTTTATAAAGTGGCTTTGAATTCTTACCGTGGGAACGGTGGCGGAGATTTACTGACTCTTGGAGCTGGAATTTCCAAGGAAGATTTGGCAAAACGTATTATTTTTGCAACCGATAAGGATTTGCGTTATTATCTGATGCAATATATTGAGCAGGAAAAAGTGCTGCATCCTCATGCTATGCACCAGTGGAAGTTTATTCCGGAGGAATGGACTGTGCCTGCCGCGAAAAAAGACTATCAATTGTTGTTTGGCGAGGAAAAGAAATAAATAGTTGAGCAAGAGAAGGTACATAGTAGCCCCGTTATTACTGCTGGCGCTGTTTTTAACGTATCAGGTAAGCATCACTTTGTTTACCCACGTTCATATTGTGAACGGGGTGATGATTGTGCACTCTCATCCTTCGTCCGAAAAACACCATACGCATACCACAGGACAGGTAATCTTAATTGCTCATCTGAGCACTATCCAGACTCTGGAGCCCGGGGGGCAGACAGAGATGACTGTATTCCGTCCTGTGTTGTATGTTTTGGAATACAAGACAAATACTTTCCGCGCGAAAGCGCTTTGTGCGCAATGTATCCATTTGCGCGCTCCTCCTTTTTATTGCTGAAACATAAGGTATATCTGTTGACGGGATACATTCGGATAATCCGTTCAACAGATGCGGATGTGCTTTTGCCGTAGAGCTGCACACATTCTTTAATTGAATAAACCGAAACATTTTAGTAATAGAAAAAATAGATGAAACAATATATTCTGTTACTCGTGCTCATGGTGATGGGTGCGGGTATCCATGCGTATGCAGAAGATGTAAATCCTGTGAAGGAAGGAAATGTGATTTCAGGTCATGTAGTGGAAAAAGGCACGGAGAACAGCCTTCCGTATGCTACCATATTGATTGTGGAAACCGGGCAAGGTACGGTGAGTAACGAGGACGGGGAGTTCCGTTTCAAGAAGGTTCCGGCAGGAAAGTACACATTGAGAGTTCAGCTACTGGGCTATGAGACACAGGAAAAGAAAGTGACCGTCAGTAACGACTTCACGGTAGATGTTCATTTTTTGATGAGTGACGAAAGTATTATGACGGACGAGGTAGTCGTATCGGCCAATCGCAATGAAACAAGTCGCAAGGTGGCTCCGGTGGTAGTTAATGTGATGAATGCCAAGCTGTTCGAATCGGTGAATTCTACCGATTTGGCTAAATCCTTGAATTACCAGTCGGGGTTGCGTGTGGAGAACAACTGCCAGAACTGCGGCTTCCCTCAAGTGCGTATCAATGGGCTGGAAGGACCTTATTCTCAGATTCTTATCAATAGCCGTCCGGTAGTCAGTGCTCTGTCCGGTGTGTATGGCTTGGAGCAGATTCCGGTGAATATGATAGAGCGTGTAGAGGTTGTCCGCGGAGGAGGGTCGGCCTTGTTTGGTGCTAATGCAGTGGGCGGAACCATCAATATCATCACGAAAGATCCCATCAACAATTCATTTCAGGTTTCTTCAACAATGTCCAATATGAACGGCAAGGTGTGGGAACAGTATATGGGAGCCAACGCCTCTTTGGTGTCAAAAGATAATACGTATGGCATCGCTTTGTATCAGTCTTATCGGAACCGTAATCCGTATGATGCGGACGGGGACGGTTTCTCGGAGTTGGGAAAGCTGAATATGAATACATTCGGGCTGCGCACCTATTACCGTCCTACGCAGTTCAGCCGTATCAGTCTGGAATATCATACCACGAATGAGTTCCGCCGCGGAGGGAATAAATTTGATTTGCAGCCGCACGAAACGGATATCACCGAACAGACCAAGCACGTCATCAATAGTGGCGGATTGAGTTATGATCTGTTTTGGAAAGAATACAAGCATAAACTTTCTTTCTATTCTTCCATCCAGCATACCGACCGTAACAGTTATTATGGTGCGCAACAGGATGCGAATGCATACGGAAAGACGAAAGATCTGACTTGGGTGGCAGGCGGCATGTATGTGGGTAATTTTGAGAAAGTTTTATTCTCTCCTGCTACTTTTACCGCCGGGCTGGAGTATCAGAACAACTCCCTGCACGATGTTATGACCGGTTATCACCGTGATATGAAACAGGATGTGCGCATTGCCAGCGCTTTTGTGCAGAACGAATGGAAAATGAATCAGTTTGTATTCCTGGTAGGGTTCCGTCTGGATGACCATAACCTGATTGACAATCCCATCTTCAGCCCCCGTCTGAACCTGCTCTATAAGCCCAGTGACAAACTACAGGCACGTATTACCTGGTCTACCGGTTTCCGTGCGCCGCAGGCATACGATGAGGATTTGCACGTTACGGCAGTAGGAGGTGAGGGCGTGCTTATCAAGTTGGCGGAAGGGCTGAAGCCTGAGCATTCGAACAGTATCAGCGGTTCCATTGATTGGACGGCGAATATTGGTCATTTCCAGACCAATTTGTTATTGGAAGGGTTCTATACCGGATTGGATGACGTGTTTGTACTGGAGGATATGGGCCATGACCAAAACGGTAACAAGGTGAAGGAGCGTCGTAACGGTAACGGGGCACGTGTGTATGGCGTGAATCTGGACGGAAAGATTGCACATGGACGTGATGCGGCTTTACAGGTGGGCTTCACGGTGCAGCGCAGCGAATATGCTGAGCTGGAGGCATGGAGTGAGAATCCTGAGGTAGCGCCGGTGAAGCGGATGCCCCGTACTCCTGACTATTACGGTTATTTCACATTGACATCTGCTCCGTTCAAGAATTTCGACTGCTCCTTGTCCGGTGTGTACACAGGCCGGATGCATGTGCCGCATTTCGCACCGACAGAATTGCCCGAGGAATATATAGGACAATATATCGCTAAAGATGAAATGGTGCATACTCCTGATTTCTTTGATTTGAATGTGAAACTGAATTATACGTTTGTATTGAATGACCATATCAAGTTGCAATTGAACGGTGGAGTGCAGAATATCTTTAATGCTTTCCAAAAGGATTTGGACAAAGGTGGTTATCGTGACTCGGGTTATTTCTATGGGCCTACACAGCCTAGAACGTATTTTGTGGGGATCAAGATTACGAATTGAATAATCTGCTGATTGGTCAATGTGCTAATATGTCAATGGGTTACGCTTTGTTCCACATGGCACATTAGCACATTGTCACATTGACAAATTAGCAGATTGATTTATTACCGGCTACTGACAAGTGACTATACTTTTCTGTAATCCGGAATCCCGGATCGGGATAATTATATAAGGGGAAGCGGTGTTCTGTTTCTCCTTCCATATATTTCCACAGACTAGCATATTCTTCTTTCTTCTCGCCCATTTCCTGCAATTGCAACATATACTGCCAGATAGACTTGTTTTCCTTGATGTATATTTTTTCCATCTGATGAATAATCGGACTATGCTGGCGGGTTGGGTCATGGTCAAATTCCAGTATCCGTTTTCCCTCTTTTGTCATACCGATAGTTACGAAAGTCATGCTCTTGCCTATACCCGGCAGGTTCAGTACGCTGCGGTCTGTTGCTACGAAAGGAATCTGATGGAAGGTGCAGAAACGTTGTACGGCTGCCGCACGGTCTTTACTGTTTCTCAACAGGTTCAAAAACTCCTTTTCTTGCTCTGCGGAAAGTTTTCCCCATACCTTTTCCTCTTCTTTCTCCTGCAAGGAGCGGCTGTTAGGTGCAAATACGGCATAATTCTCCTCAAATCCTTTTACCGAGAAGGTGTAATAGCATAGTACACCCAGCCCATTCAATACTTTGCGCAGCTTGGCGGTGTGTCCGCGACGGGAAGCCGCCACATTATATACTAACTGGTTGGTGATAGTCCACCCGGCTGCCAGTATCTTGCGGATAGCTTCACGCGCTTCGGGTGTTACTTCCAGCGGAGTCTGGAAATGCGTTTGAATCAGAAATTGGCTGACTCCTACGGCAGATGCCTTTTCTTTGAACTCGCGTAAGATATCCAATAGCTCGTCATTGATTCGCATGGGCAGATATACCGGGAGCCGGCTGCCCAAGCGTACTCGTTGCAGTTCCGCATATTTCTCTCCTTCGGCGCGTTGCAGGTTTGCGTTCCGTTTGCGGACAGCCATTTTGTAGACGGATTCCAGTATATTGCGCAAGGTCTTGTTCTGGCTCATCAATGCATCGCCTCCCGTAATCAGGATATCCCTGAGCTGAGTGTCGTTCTCGAAATATTCCATCAGTTTTTTCAACCTCTTGTCCCAGCTCTCTTTCGGCTTCAATTCCTCGAAGTTGAAGTTCAGACGTTCACTTTGAAAGTCGTACATGCGCTGGCAGGATGCACATAGGCCGCCGCAGGCACGTCCCATCGAGTCGGGGATAAGAATGGCCACATCGGGATAACGGCGGTGAATGTTGTGTCCGTCCGGCAGCAGCCATCCGGCAGCGTTGGGCTTTCCGTCCTCTACTGCATCTTCTTTTTCCCATGCGTGGATGTTACCGTAAGTTTCTACCAATTGGGAAGAGTACAAGATATAGCTGCGTATGGCTTCGTCATCATATCCTTTTCCGGTAGGATTCAATAATGACAAATAATAAGGGGTGATGAAGACAGGCATTCCTTTCTTGCGTGCTTTGTGATAAAGCTGCAAGGTTTCTTCGGACAAGGAGTTGCCTAGCATCCGGTTCAGTTCGGTAGGGCTTTTTACGGCCATTGCCAGATGAAAACGGGCTTCGTTCCACCATTGGCAGACCAGCCGGCGTTTATCCTCTTCCGTGCTTCCTTCAGGAAAAAGGTAGCGGCTGGAGGGTGCGTGTCTGTTTTCTATTTTCTGGATAAGAAGGGAGATGATACGTTCTTTGTTTTGTCGGCGGATAGCCCGGACATCCTCATTCAGTCCGCTGGGCCAGCGTTTCATCCACTGTTGCACTTGTTTTTCATCAGGTAGCTCCTTTTCTTCGTGATAAAGCCGGTCGAACTGGTGATACAGGTCAATCCATAAATCAACGGAAATCTCTTCATTGATGATACGATTCGTTAAAAACTTCCAAAGCAGTGAGATGGTTTCTATTTTAATCTCCTGTTCTGTAGAGGCTTCGTAAATGGTTTTTCCATCGTTATCTATCAGTCTTTTAATTTGCCTTGCGGCAGCAGGATTGTAAATAGGACCGGATAATAGATAATCGTTCAGCTTGTTTTTGAAAGCTGTTTCATCCTGGCTTTCTGAAGCTAATGAAGTGAGTTGGGTTAATCGGGTTTCGAATAGTGTTTTAATGCCATGGGTGGATAACATCTTATTCTTTTGTTTCATAAGCAAACGGTTGTTAAGAAAGTGAATACTATAAATAACATATTTCTCGTAGAAAAGTTATCAAACTGTTAACTTCATGCTGCTAAGATAGTAAAAAAGCTTCTTTTATGCAAATTCATTAACAAAAAGACGCTTTTTATAAATAGCATTATTTTATAGAGTACATTTGCTTTGTGCTTTCGTCTTTTTTTAAAGCCCGGAGCTTTTATCGGGAAACGAAGAAATTCGTAGTTTTGTAGAGCTTTGCTTGTTTGCAGGTCAATCAAGCTGAAGAGAAACCTCATTTTAATAAATGGAAAAACAACATAGAAGTAAATAAATGGAACTGAAACAACTTTTTACCTTTGCAGCAGCCTGTTCGCTGGCACTTTCGGTATCGGCGCAAGATAGAGTACACTATACAGGCACGGAGCTGTCTAACCCTACCTGTCATGACGGGCAATTGTCACCCGTGGTAGGGGTACACAATATTCAGGTGATGCGTGCCAACCGGGAACATCCTGCACCCGATAACGGCAATGGATGGACATACAATCATCAGTCCATGTTGGCTTATTGGAACGGACAATTCTATATGCATTATCTTTCCGATCCTTCGGACGAGCATATTCCTCCCTCACAAACTTTCCTGATGACCTCGAAAGACGGTTATCACTGGACAAACCCGGTGACCCTTTTCCCTATCTACCGGGTTCCCGATGGCTATACCAAGCCCGGACGCACAGACAAGGCGAAAGATCTGGATGCCATCATGCATCAGCGTGTAGGCTTTTATGTGTCAAAGAGCGGCCGACTGATAGCCATGGGAAACTATGGTGTGGCACTGGACAAGAAAGATGATCCGAATGACGGGAACGGAATAGGTCGTGTGGTTCGCGAAATTAAAAAGGACGGTTCCTTCGGCCCCATTTATTTCATTTATTATAACCATGCGTTCAATGAAAAGAATACCTCTTATCCTTATTTCAAGCGCAGTAAAGACAAGGAATTTGTAAAAGCCTGTCAGGAGATTCTGGATAATCCCCGCTACCGTATGCAGTGGGTGGAGGAAGCCGACCGTAATGACCCGTTGATTCCTTTACACAAAGAATACAAAGCGTATTGTGACTATACCTTGCCCGACGGCCGTTTGGTAAGCCTGTGGAAACATGCCCTGACTTCCATCAGCGAGGATGGCGGAAATACATGGGCGCAACCGGTGGAACGTGCGAAAGGTTTCGTAAACAGTAATGCGAAGATCTGGGGGCAACGTTTGAGTGACGGTACATACGCCACGGTGTATAATCCTTCCGAGTTCCGCTGGCCGCTGGCTATCTCGCTCAGTAAGGACGGGCTGGAATATACGACCTTGAATCTGGTGCACGGCGAGATTACACCGATGCGTTACGGAGGTAATTATAAATCATTCGGTCCTCAGTATGTACGGGGTATTCAGGAAGGTAACGGGACTCCTCCCGATGGTGATTTATGGGTGACTTACAGTATGAATAAAGAGGATATGTGGGTGTCTCATATTCCTGTGCCTGTCCGCGCACACGCCAGCGAGCATGCTGACGACGATTTTGCCGGCTACAAAGATTTGAGCGAACTGACCGACTGGAATTTGTATTCCTTGCAGTGGGCTCCCGTATCACTGGATGGAAAATGGCTGGTGCTGCAAGACAAGGACTTATTCGATTATGCCCGTGTGGAGCGTAAGATACCTGCTACAAAAGAACTGAAAGTATCTTTCGAACTGATGGCAGAGCAGAACGATAAGGGACTTTTGCAGATAGAATTTCTGGATGAAAACGGCATTGCCTGTTCCCGTCTGGAACTGACTCCCGATGGACTTTTCCGTGCCAAAGGAGGTGCGCGGTTTGGTAATTTGTTGAAGTATGAACCGGGTAAGACGTATAAGGTGGAAGTGGAACTCTCTGTTGCCAACCGCATGGTAATTGTCTATGTGGATGGAAAGAAAGTGGGGCAACGTATGTTCTTTGCACCCGTTCCGGCCATCGAGAGAGTGATGTTCCGCACCGGAGCGCAACGGACTTATCCTACGGTGGATACCCCGGCGGACTGGTATGGCATTCTGCCGAATGCAGGTGAGCAAGAACCTTTGTGCACTTATCGTATAGCCCATTTTAAGACGGCTTCTGCTGATAAGGATGCCGGTGCGGCTTTCTTGAAATATAAGGATTTCAAGCCCTATGTGGATTATTTCAACAGCATGGAGGATGAGAATATAGCCCAGGCTATTCCCAATGCCCGCGCATCTCAATGGATGGAAGAAAACATTCCTCTTTTCGAGTGCTCTCAAAAGAACTTCGAGGAAATGTATTATTATCGTTGGTGGACGCTGCGCAAGCACATCAAGGAAACTCCGGTGGGCTATGGTATGACCGAATTTCTGGTAAACCGTTCGTATGCCGATAAATACAATCTGATAGCTTGTGCCATCGGTCATCATATTTATGAGAGCCGCTGGTTGCGTAATCCGGAATACTTGAATCAGATTATCCATACTTGGTATCGGGGTAACGAAGGAGGCCCGATGGCTAAAATGACTAAGTTCAGCTCGTGGAATGCGGATGCGGTACTGGGACGTTACATGGTCGATGGAAACAAGGAGTTTTTGTTGGATATGGTAAAAGACTTGGAAGCGGAATATGCCCGTTGGGAAAAGACAAACCGCCTGCCCAATGGACTTTACTGGCAGGGAGATGTGCAGGATGGCATGGAAGAATCCATCAGCGGAGGCCGTCGTAAGCAATATGCCCGTCCCACTATCAACAGTTATATGTATGGCAACGCCAAAGCACTCTCTCTTATCGGCATCATGACAGGAGATGAGGGCATGGCCATGAAATATGGATTGAAAGCCGATTCCATTAAAACATTGGTACAGGATAAGTTGTGGAACACAGATCACCATTTCTTTGAAACGATGCGTGGAGATGCGTCCGCCGAGGTACGCGAGGCTATCGGCTATATCCCTTGGTATTTCAATTTGCCGGATGCTTCTTCCAAATACACTGTGGCATGGAAGGAAGTGATGGACGAGAAAGGTTTTTCCGCACCTTACGGACTTACCACTGCCGAGCGCCGTCATCCTGAGTTCCGCACGCATGGCGTAGGTAAGTGTGAATGGGATGGGGCTATCTGGCCGTTTGCATCTGCACAGACTTTGACCGCAATGGCCAATTTCATGAATAATTATCCTCAGACTGTATTGACAGACAGCGTGTATTTCCATCACATGGAACGCTATGTGGAGTCGCAGCATCACCGTGGCCGCCCCTACATAGGCGAGTATCTGGATGAGGTGACCGGTTATTGGTTGAAAGGAGATCAGGAACGCAGCCGTTATTACAATCATTCTACTTTTAATGATTTGATGATTACCGGTTTGATAGGGCTCCGTCCGCGCATGGATAACACAGTGGAGGTGAATCCGTTGATTCCCGAAGGAAAGTGGGATTATTTCTGTTTGGATAATGTGTTGTATCATGGCCGTAACCTCACTATTTTGTGGGATAAGGACGGCAGCCGTTACCAGCGTGGAAAAGGTCTGCATATCTATGTGGATGGAAAGGAAGTGGGACACGCCGATACATTGACCCGTGTCCTTTGTGAGAATGTGCTATAAATTTGAATAAAGGGGATGTCTTAAGATAATAAACAGACTGTTGAAAGAAAAATGAATTACAGAAAATTCTTAATAGCCGCTTTGTTAGTTATGTCTTTCGCCGTGCAGGCGAAAGACATAACTGTTACCCGCCTGACGTGTGAGATGCGCGACGGAAGAGTGACCACCTCTGATACCCCTCGTTTGGGATGGCAGATGAGTTCGCCGGAAAATGGCACGCGGCAGACCGCTTATGAGATAGAGATTCGGGATGTATGGGCAGGAAAAGTAGTCTGGAACAGCGGCAAAGTAAAATCCGCTCAAAGCCAGTTGGTTTCCTGTGCGGATGCGGTCTTGGAGAAGGACAGGCATTATACTTGGCGTGTCCGTGTCTGGGATGAGGCTGATACGCCTTCGGCATGGAGTGCCCCCTCTGATTTCAGTATCCTGACTTCCGAAGCGGCTTTCGCCGGCAGTGAATGGATTGGGGCCATTACCCGTAAGGATGCCCGCATACCCGAAGGTCGGAAATATCATGGCAGTGAACTGAAAAAGCCTGAGGCAAAGGCCGCCTGGGATGCTGTGGATACTTTGGCAAAGAAAAGTATTTATCTGCGCCGTGAGTTCCATGTGGCAAAGAAAGTGAAAGACGCCACGGCGTATGTATGTGGCTTGGGCTTTTATGAATTTTCGCTGAATGGAGAAAAAGTGGGAGACAGCGAATTTGCCCCTCTTTGGAGCGACTATGACAAAAGTGTCTATTATAATACTTATGATGTCACCTCGCAAGTGAAGAAAGGCGGTAACGCCATCGGAGTCCTGCTGGGAAATGGATTTTACAATGTGCAAGGCGGCCGCTATCGTAAACTGCAAATCAGTTTCGGCGCTCCCACGCTTCGTTTTCGGATGGTGGTGAATTATGAAGACGGAACCAGTGAAACGATTGTTTCCGGAAAGGACTGGAAGTACGATTTCAGTCCCGTACTGTTCAATTGCATCTATGGCGGAGAAGATTATGACGCCCGCCGTGAGCAGAAAGGCTGGAACATGTTCGGTTTTAAAGAGCAGGATTGGCATCCTGTCGTGATTCAGGAAGCCCCCAAAGGGGTGCTTCGTCCGCAGATAGCGCAACCGGTAAAGATCATGGAGCGTTATGATATCCGGAAAGTGACCAAGCTCACCGCTGAACAGATAACAGCCGCCTGCAAGTCAACCAAACGGACGGTGGACCCGTCTGCCTTTGTGCTGGATATGGGACAGAACCTGGCCGGGTTCCCCGAAATTACCGTCCGTGGAAAGAAAGGGCAGAAAATAACCTTGCTTGTATCCGAATCCCTGACGGACGAGGGAGCTTGCAATCAGCGTCAGACCGGCAGACAACATTATTATGAATATACTTTGAAAGGGGAGGGAGTGGAAACTTGGCATCCTCGTTTCTCCTACTATGGCTTCCGGTATATTCAGGTGGAAGGTGCTGTGCTGAAAGGGCAGAAGAATCCCTTCCGTCTTCCGGTGATCCAGAAGATACAGTCGTGCTTTGTTTATAACTCGGCTCCTAAAATATCCACCTTCGAATGCTCCAACCGCATCTTCAATGATGCCCACCGGCTGATAGAGAAAGCGGTGCGAAGCAACATGCAGTCTGTGTTTACGGATTGTCCGCACCGGGAGAAACTGGGCTGGCTGGAACAGGATCATTTATGCGGTCCCGGTTTGCTGTACAATTATGATTTGACGGGCTTTGTTCCTCAGACTCTTCAGAACATAGCCGATGCACAGCATGCCAACGGCGCGGTTCCTACCACTGCTCCGGAATATGTGGTGTTCGAGGGCCCCGGTATGGATGCTTTTGCCGAATCTCCCGAATGGGGATGTACCTTTGTGGTATTACCTTTCATGTATTATGAGACGTATGGGGATGATTCATTGATTAGAAAATACTATAACGGAATGCGCCGTTACATTGATTATATGACTACCCGTGCCAATGATGGAATCGTTTCTTTCGGACTGGGTGATTGGTATGATTATGGAGATTTCCGGGCCGGATTTTCTCGTAATACGCCTGTTCCTTTGGTAGCTACCGCCCATTATTATATGGTTGTTCGCTATCTGGTGGAGGCGGCACGTATGCTGGATAATAGGTATGATGTAGCATATTACACTCATTTGGGTGAAGAAATTAATAAAGCATTCCATCGGGAGTTTTATCACAAGGACACTCGTCAGTATGGTACGGGAAGCCAGTGCAGCAATGCCTTGCCTTTGTTCCTGGGAATGGTTCCCGCCGATGACAGACAGGCGGTGCTTGATAATCTGGTAGCGGATATAAAACGCCACGGCAACCGGCTGACCACCGGTGATGTGGGTAACCGTTATCTGTTCCAGACTTTGGCGCGTAACGGGTTGAATGAGCTGATGTACACCATGCACAACCATGAAGAAGCACCCGGCTATGGTTTCCAGCTGAAATTCGGAGCTACCACGCTGACCGAGCAATGGGACCCGCGGCAAGGTTCTTCGTGGAATCACTTTATGATGGGGCAGATTGATGAATGGTTCTTCAACTCGCTGGCGGGTATCCGCACCGTTGAGGGAAAACCGGGAATGAAGGAAATAGAAATACGTCCCCGTCCGGTAGGCGATTTGACATACGTCCGTGCCTCTACCCAAACCTTGTACGGAAAAGTTGCGGTAGACTGGACCCGCGAGAATGGAGTCTTTACATTGAAAGTAACGATACCTGTAGGGTGTACGGCACGCGTATTCCTTCCCGATGAAAAAGAGCCGAAGATAGTGGAAAGCGGAACTTATTCTTTTAAGAAATAAACGCGGTTTTCATAGAAAAAGCCCCCTAAGGGTATTTGGTAAAACTAAAATCAACTAATGAACAATATGAATAAACGTACCTTTTTAAGTCTGTTACTATGTGTTTGCTGTCTGTCTTTTCTGCATGCGGAGCGTGTGGATATGCAGCAGGCAGGTGCCGATGTGCAAGGCAGGAAGCTGAACACAGCATTGATTAATTCCACCATCGACCGCCTGAACGCCCATGGTGGAGGAACCCTCTTTTTCCCCGCAGGAACTTATCTCACCGGTTCCATCCACATGAAAAGTAACATCACTCTGGAACTGGAAGCAGGAGCCACCTTGAAATTCTCGGAGAACTTTGACGATTTCCTCCCTTATGTGGAAGTGCGTCATGAGGGAATCATGATGAAAAGTTTCCAACCGCTGATTTATGCCGTGGATGCAGAGAACATCACCATCAAGGGTGAAGGGACACTGGACGGACAGGGCAAAGCATGGTGGACGGAATTTTTCCGCGTCCTTGTAGATCTCCGGGACAACGGCAAGAGAAACATCAACAAGTACCAGCCTATGTTCGAGAAGGAAAACGACCTGAAAGCCCTTTACGCCGAAACCAACGAAGACTGGCACGGCACATTGGACCGTCGTTTCTTCCGTCCCCCTTTCATACATCCCATCCGTTGCAAGAATGTACGGGTAGAGGGCGTGAAGATTATCAACTCTCCCTTTTGGACCGTAAATCCTGAGTTTTGCGATAATGTGACCATTAAGGGCATTACCATCCACAATGTGCCTTCCCCCAATACGGACGGCATCAACCCTGAGTCTTGTAAGAACGTACACATCAGCGACTGCCACATTTCGGTAGGCGACGACTGCATCACCATCAAATCCGGACGTGACCTGCAAGCACGTAAACTGGGCGTTCCTTGCGAGAATATCACGATTACCAATTGCACCATGTTGAGCGGACACGGTGGTGTAGTTATCGGCAGCGAGATGAGTGGGGGAGTGAAGAAAGTGACCATCAGCAATTGTGTCTTTGACGGAACCGACCGGGGGATTCGTCTGAAATCCACCCGTGGTCGCGGAGGCATTGTAGAAGATATCCGTGTAAGCAATATTGTGATGAGTAACATCAAGAAAGAGGCTATCGTCCTCAATCTGAAATATAGCAAGATGCCTGCCGAACCGAAGAGTGACCGTACTCCGGAATTTCGTAATATCTATGTGTCGGGTGTGACGGTCCGTGATGTGAATACCCCCATTATGGTGGTAGGCCTTCCCGAAGCGCCTATTACCGGTATTGTGATGCGTGATGTGTATATTCAGAATGCCAAGCAACGCTGTGTTTTTGAAGACTGCAAGGACTTGGTGCTGGATGATGTGTATGTGGATGGTAAAGAAATAAAATAGACTTCCCGATGAAGAAACAACTATTATGGTGCATGGCGGCACTCTCTTTTTCCGCTGCATCTGCACAAACTTATGAAACCCGGTTCGCACGTCCGTTATCCGATGTGTTGAATGACGTTGCCGCCCGTTTCCAGGTCCGCTTGAAATATGACGTGGATACGGTGGGGCGTGTGCTTCCGTATGCCGATTTCCGTATCCGGCCTTATTCATTGGAGGAAACGCTGACCAATGTGCTTTCCCCCTTCGATTATAAATTCGTAAAGCAAAGTGACAAGGTATATAAGTTGAAACCTTACGAATACGCCCGCCGCACGGATGCCGACGGAGAAAAAATGCTGGCATACCTTAGTGGTTTATATAGTGATAAAAGTCAATGGGAACAGCGCAGGGAGATTCTCCGCAAAGAGGTGCGCCAACGTCTGGGACTGGATGATATGCTGGGGAAAACAGTGAAGGATGCAAAGCCTGTTCTTTCCAAAATACGCAAATTTGATGGCTATACCGTGCAGAACTTTGCATTGGAAACCTTGCCGGGGCTTTATGTCTGCGGTTCAGTCTATGCCCCCCGCACCAAAGGCAAACATGCACTGATTATCTGCCCCAATGGTCATTTTGGACAGGGACGCTACCGCAAAGACCAGCAGCAGCGCATGGCGACTCTGGCACGTATGGGGGCTGTCTGTGTGGATTATGACCTGTATGGTTGGGGTGAATCCGCCTTGCAGGTAGGAGGAAAGGCGCACCATACTGCCGATGCGCACACCATTCAGGCTATGAACGGAATATGGATACTGGACTATATGCTGGCAAACCGTAAAGATATAGATCCTGCATGCATCGGCGTGAACGGTGGTTCCGGCGGAGGAACGCAGACGGTGTTGCTTACCGTCCTGGACGACCGTTTTACAGCTGCCGCCCCTGTGGTCAGTCTGGCCTCTCATTTTGATGGCGGTTGCCCGTGTGAAAGTGGCAAGCCCATCCAGTTGGCAGGTGGAGGAACTTGCAATGCGGAGCTGGCCGCCCTGTTTGCCCCGCGTCCCATGCTGGTGGTTTCCGACGGAGGAGACTGGACAGCCACGGTTCCCCGTTTGGAATATCCTTACTTGCAACGCATCTACGGTTTTTACGGTGCGACGGACAAGGTGAGCAATGTACATTTGCCGCAAGAACGCCATGATTTCGGTCCGAACAAGCGCAATGCGGTTTATGATTTCTTTATAGACGTGTTCGGCCTTGACCGGAACATGCTGGATGAAAGTAAAGTAACCATTGAGCCGGAAAACGCATTGAAGAGCTTTGGTGAGAAAGGTGAGAAACTGCCTGCCGGAGCCTTGAGATATAAAGAATGATTTTGTCGTTTATTTATTAGGTTAAGAGTTAGTGTAGAATCTCCCTCTTGCATAGCCTGTGAAGGTGAGCAAGGGGGAACTTTTTTTAGATATGGGGGATTAATACTTTTTGTCGGGTATATCAGGCCTTGTCATGCGGACTGTTAAGTCTTTTTGTACGGACTGTTACTATAGTCTTCGGCAGTGGACCGTACAGTCTGCTACAGTGGACTGTACGGTCTGCCGTAGTGAAACATACAGACTACTGTCGTAGTCTGTAAAAGGTAACCGTAAGAAATGCTTTAATGGTACTGAAAAAAAGACTTAATGGAGCTGAAGCGATGAATTAACTCTGCATTTATGTTATAATCATCTTTAATTCTCCATCCTTGTGGCGCTTTCGGTCGTTTTCTTGTTTATAGTTGCGGATTCAAACCGGTTTCTACATCGGATTTCAGCCGGGTATAATGGAAAAAGCGGAGGTTATAATAAGATAATGCGTTTCTGTAATATGGCAGCAATCTGTTGTCTCAGTTGCGGGGCGCTGATGGGCTTGGCCATATAGCCGTCGAAGCCGTTTTCCATGGCCCGTTGTTCATCACTGGCATAGGCGAAAGCGGTAACAGCAATGATAGGTACATCCAAGGATAGTTTTCGTATTTCCCGGGTGGCCTCATAGCCATCCATCACCGGCATATTGATATCCATCAGAATTATCTGAGGGGTATGGAGCTTATACAAATTGACCGCCTCTTTTCCATCCCAGGCATGTACCAGGTTATATTCTCGTTTCAAGATAGATTGGAACAGCCGGTAATTGCTCTCATTGTCTTCGGCGATCAGAATGGTCAGCTTGTCTTTTTGCACGGAAATGAGTTGATGCTCTTCCTCTTTCTTGTTCTCTGCAGCGGCAGGCTGGTATGGAATGGTGAACCAGAAAGTGGATCCTTTTCCTTCCTCGGACTCAACACCGATGCGTCCTCCCATGTGCTCTACAATTGTCTGGCAAATGGATAGCCCCAGTCCTGTACCCTGTACAAAAGAGTTCAGTTTGACGAAACGTCCGAATATGGAGTTCACTTTGTCGGCTGGAATGCCGCAACCGGTATCTTTAACATAGAAATAAAGTTCTTTGTCGCATAGTTTGTAGCCGAAGGTGATGCTTCCTTGTGAGGTAAATTTGCTGGCGTTGTTCAGTAAATTGTTCAGTACCTGCATCAGACGGTTCTTTTCCGTTCTTATGAGGCAGGAGGGAAGTCCTTTCTGTACAATCAGTTGAATGCCGTTGCTCTCTGTCCGATAACGGGTAACACTTTCTATCTCGGAGATAATATCATTCAGTTCCACGTTGGAATAACAGAATTCCAGTGTGCCGGCCTCTATTTTCGATAAGTCCAGTATGTCGCTGATTAATTGCAGCAGCAACGTATTGTTACTTTCAATGATATTGATATATTCCTGCTTTTCCTGTTCCTCTTCTGCAGCAGCAAGGATGTTTGAGAAACCGATGATAGCATTTAGCGGAGTGCGTATTTCGTGGCTCATATTGGCAAGAAAAGCGGACTTCAGCCGGTTGGATTCTTCCGCGCGGTCCTTGGCTGAAAGCAGTTCGTCTTCCATTTTCTTCCGTTCAGTTATGACTAGGGAAGATCCTACCAAAGTGAGCGGCATTCCGTTTTCGTCTTTGCTTTCCACAGCTGCCTGCGCCTCTATCCAGTCTATTTTCCATTGTGTTCCGTCATTGGCCAGCACGCGGTATTCCTCTTTTACTTTCTCTATTTTCCCGTCTGCCAGGTCACGGTAGGCCTGTATCACGCGCGGGCGGTCTTCTTTAATGATTTTAGCGAAGTATTGCTCATCCGAAACGCTCAACTGATCTTCGCTGATGCTTCCCGGCATGGCCGCCATGGCAATGGGGCGGTTGAGATCGCATAAAATGGTATGGTCTTTCAAATTCCATTTCCAAGGTACGATGTTGGCTACTTCCAGTGCCATGGAAAGTTTATGGTTCGTGGCGCTCAGCATTTGCTGCGCATTGTGCAGTTCGGTGCTGTCCATGCAGAACACATCCACTGTGTCCGGTTCGGTAGAGCAATTCAGGACAACATCATAGAAGGTGTTGACGGTCTTAAAATAATATGGGAAGGTGATCGATTTCTTTTCTTTTAAGGTGATACTCATGAAATGGGTGAATTCCGGCAAGGACTCCGGGAAAATTTCAGAGGCTCTTTTCCCTATTATATCGGATTTGGGCAAGAAACATCGTTCGAAATAACGGTTGACATCCCGATAGATGCTGTCTATAATATTTCCTTCTTTATCCCATATTACCTGTTCCTTCATGTAAAGGATAGGCATATTGTCTATCAGATTGGTATATTGTGTGTTCGTGTCTATTTCATTTTGCTGGGTGCGTCTCAGCGCTTTCAGCATTTGAATGCGTTTTTGCTGTGTCACGGCCATCAGTATAAAAGCAATGAGTACACTTAGGATGATCCATTTATATTTGTTCAGAAAGTTGGCCGGTTTGTCATAGAAGACGGTGTCACCAGGGCATAGGTCGGGATCGAGTCCTTTATTTACCAGTCTTGTGTAGTTGAATGCGGGGTGTGCTTCGTTGGGTTCATAAAAAGGTATGTCGCTGGCTTTCTTCCCATGTAGTATCTCGTCTATCGTTTTCAGTAATTGCCTGGTAAAGATTTGGTCATTATACATGTATCCTCCTACCATGCCGCCGTCATCCATACCTGCATAGCGGATGGTGAACAAAGGGGCGGAGATGCTGGCGATACTTCTGTAGGCATTAATCAGAAAATTGCTTGAAGTGAACGATTCGGTGAACCAGGTGGATACCAGAATGCCTGTGGTCTTGTCTGTTTTACGTACGGCATTATATAGCTGATGCAGACTGTTGGTACGCGAGGAGATGTATTCGTAATCCATTTGCGGGTATTTGTCTTTAATCAGCTCTCGCAGTTGCTTGTCATATTCCGGATTGGGGTAGATGCCGTCTCCCAGGAAAATCAGTTTCTTCATACCGGGAATCATCCTGCACATCAGTTGCACGTTTTCTTCCAGATAGATGGGGGTGTGCATGTAGGTGAAATTGAACTCTTCTGCCAATTCGCTCATGTGTGTCTTTTCTTCGGGGGTGACTGTATCTCTCTGCCTGTAGAATTTCTCATGGTACACATAGGGGTCGGCTCCGCATACAATGGCAGGTACTTTACCCCATAAAGATTGAATCTCTTCTCTGAAAATCAGGCTCATGCTCCCGATGAATACCAGCAGGCGGGGAGGGGTGGAACCATATTTCGAGGAAAGAATTTCTGGGAATCTCTCGATTTTAGTGGAGTCGCCTACCATAAAAAGATTCAGATGCTCTATGTAAGCGTCCATGTTCTCTATTCCAGCTATTTTATGAACAATGGGGGTGGTGATGCTGTTGCTCCAGGGAGAGGATTCGTTGTAGCTGTTCAGAATCAGAATATAGTTCCCCGTCTCGGTGTTTTCCTGTACATGGGAGGCTTTGCCGATGGTTGCAAAGAGGGTGAATATACAGGTACATATCAGTAACCGTTGTATATGGGCTACACACGTTCTTTTAAGATTTCTGTTCATTATTGATGTCCTACTCTTCTTTTATTATATAGCTACGATGCTTGTGATGCAACAAATGTACTATTAAATTAATGAGTGGACGAAGAAATGGAAATGTTTAACAAATATTAAAAGAGACAGGACGGGATGGAAAGTTTTCGTATAGGCAAATGGGAGATGATTGGATGGGAATTCCTGCCGGCCGATATGGCAGTGGGGCGCGAATGCTGATAAAGGGAGTGGGAGGGGAAGTCATTCTTTTGTTCTATTTCTTTTTTATATAAAGGAATAGTCTTATATTTATCCCGTCATCTTATTTTTGAAAAAGTAGGGGAACATCACTTAATCAGAAGTAGTTATGGAATATCACTTACGTACTAAATTGAATGGAAATATAGCAATGACTTCCTGTTTCCATGAAAACTCCTTTTTGCAGCGTGACAGGAGTCTTTATAAATTTATATGGGTGCGGCATGGAACGTTGGATGTGGAAGTGGATCATGTGGTGATGCATCTGGAAAAAGAGGAAATGATTTCGCTTACTCCTTTGCATCATGTGCAGATAAGGGGAGTGGGCGGTGAATACCTCACTTTTTTATTCAATAGTAACTTTTATTGTATTTACAGGCATGACAGCGAGGTGTCTTGTAACGGATTCCTGTTTAACGGTTCTTCCCGTGTCATGCGTTTGAAGCTTTCGCCTTCCCAGTCGGCCCGTCTTGACAGTATTGTCGATATTTTCAGGGGGGAGTGTGGAATACAAGACAACTTGCAGGAAGAAATGTTGCGTATTATTCTGAAACGTTTCATTATCACTTGTACCCGCATAGCCCGTGAAAAGTTTGATGTGGACCCGGGACGTGAGAACATGTTTGATGTGATTCGTCAGTTTTATGTACTGGTTGACAGTCATTTTAAGGAGAAGAAGCAAGTACAGGATTATGCTGATATGTTGTGCCGTTCTCCCAAGACTATTTCTAATCTCTTTTCCCTTTACGGACTTTCTTCTCCTTTGCGTGTCATTCATGAACGCGTGGATGCGGAAGCCAAGCGCTTGTTGCTTTATACGGGTAAGAGTGCGAAAGAAATCAGTGAGATTCTGGGATTTGAGGATTTGGCTACGTTCAGCCGTTTCTTTAAGAAAATGAACAAGGAGAGCCTTTCGGAATACCGGAAAAGAGAGAAGCGGGAATAATTGCCAACCTATATGGGGAAATTGCCATTTACCGGAGGGGGAAAAACACCGACCTTTGCACCAGGAAGTTAAATCTTTTAATAATGAAAGCAATGATGGCAAAATTAAAATCTCTGTTTGTTGCGTTTTTAACAATAGCAGCATCTGCCCAAAAACTGGGTATCAATCTTATCCGTGTGGCAATCCTTGTAATTTTTGTATGGATTGGTGGTCTGAAATTCTGGAACTATGAAGCCGAAGGAATTGTGCCTTTTGTGGCGAACAGTCCCTTTATGAGTTTCTTTTATACTAAGGATGCTCCTGAATATAAAGAATATAAGCTGAAAGAAGGCGAACTCGATGAAACGAAGCACCTGTGGCATGAAGAGAACAATACTTATGGGTTCTCTCATGGATTGGGTATTTTGATTATGGGGATCGGTATCTTGACGTTTTTAGGCATCTTCTCTCCGAAAACCGGTTTGGTGGGGGCCGGACTGGCTATTGTCATGACATTGGGCACTTTGTCTTTCCTTGTAACAACGCCCGAGGTGTGGGTCCCCGATTTGGGAAGTGGCGAACAGGGATTCCCTCTGCTGACGGGCGCCGGTCGTCTGGTCATTAAGGATATTGCTATTCTGGCAGGAGCTGTTGTCGTTCTTTCGGATAGTGCGGGAAGGGTATTGAACCAGTTGAAAAAGTAAAGTTGGAAAGACCGGTCACGGACATGCTCTTTTATAGGGGGGGGTATATGGATGCATTCCGGCGAGAGGCAAGTATTTCCTGCAAGACATAACTATCTATGAGGCAAGTTGCATCCTGTGTCATCTTGCTGTCTGTCAGCTATTGATAATGAATGCAAATTTGGCAGATTCTGCGGTTAACCCCTGTTAAGTGCTTATCTGTCTGTGTTAAAAGAGGAAAAAAAACTCTGACAAACGGTACAACCGTACAATATTTGTCATTACATTAGCGTCATAAATGTTAAACCAAACTTGAAATTAACAAATTAATAGATATTAAGTTATGAAACAAGCAACTAAAATGGTACTAGGCGCAGCAGCAATTGTAGCAGTCAGCGCAGGTGTAGCAGGAGTAACGGCTTATTCTATGTTGAAACCCGAGCCAAACAAAAGCGTGGCTTTTAATGATGTGTTCCAACAAAATCCGAATACAAGACTCGCCGCGTTGGACGCCACTCAAATGCAACCGGTGGATTTGACTCAGGCAGCGGAAAATTCAGTGCATGCAGTAGTTCATATAAAGTCAACTCAAGAATCAAAGACTCAGACGGTTACCGTTCGTGATCCGTTCTATGATTTCTTTGGTGATATTTTTGGAAATGGCAGAGGCGGCGGTCAGCAGCGTCAGGTGCAGACTCCTGAAAGAGTGGGATTCGGTTCCGGAGTGATCATCTCGAAAGATGGATATATTGTAACGAATAACCATGTAATCGATAATGCTGATGTGATCAGTGTCAAACTGAATGACGGACGTGAATACAAGGGACGTGTAATCGGCACAGACCCCAGCACGGATTTAGCGTTGGTTAAAATTGAAGCGGATGAGCTTCCTACGATTCCCGTGGGCAATTCGGAGGCTTTGAAAGTAGGTGAGTGGGTATTGGCTGTGGGTAATCCCTTTAATATGACTTCTACGGTAACAGCCGGTATTGTGAGTGCCAAAGCCCGTTCTTTAGGGGTATATAATAATGGTGTGGAATCTTTCATCCAGACAGATGCTGCGATCAACCAAGGCAACAGTGGTGGTGCATTGGTGAATGCAAGGGGTGAACTGGTAGGTATCAATTCCGTACTTTATTCACCTACAGGAGCTTATTCGGGTTATGGGTTTGCTATTCCAACCAGTATTATGACGAAAGTTATAGCCGACTTGAAAGAATATGGAACCGTTCAGCGTGCGGTATTGGGCATCAAGGGTACTCCGATTAATGATGACCAGCAGATGATGCCGGAAGAAATCAAGAAGAAGGTGAAGGAACTGGGCGCCACCGACGGTGTGTTGATTGCTGAGATAATTGAGGGAGGTTCTGCGGCCGGCAACTTGGAAGTAGATGATGTCATTATCGGTATTGACGGAAAACGTGTGAAGAACTTTGCAGAGTTGCAGGAGGGGTTGGCTAAACACCGTCCGGGTGACAAAGTAACCGTCAAGGTGTTGCGTGACAAGAAAGAAAAGGATATCGAGATGACCTTGAAGAATGCACAGGGAACAACGAAAGTGGTGAAGAGTGCGGGCATGGATATCTTGGGCGCAGCATTCCGTGAAGTTCCTCAGGAATTGAAGAGACAATTGAATTTGGGATATGGTGTGGAAGTCACAGGTGTGACAGACGGTAAGATGAAGGCTGCCGGTATCCGTAAAGGCTTCATCATCCTGAAGGCAAACGGACAACCTGTCAAATCAGTAAATGATTTGGAAGATGTGCTGAAAGCTGCTACCCAGTCACCGGATCAGGTATTGTTCCTGAGTGGTATGTTCCCATCAGGTAAACGTGCGAACTATGCAGTGGATTTGACACAGGAATAAGAAGATTTTTAAGGTAGAAAGTTTCAATAGGTGAAGTTTAGAGGATGCACGGTAAGGGTTACTTCCGTGCATCCTGATTTTATAGTCAAACAGGACTGATAACCTTATTTTCGCAAAATATTTAGGAAAAGAAGGACAAAGATAGTCTTTTTTGATTTATTAGCTAATATTTTTCAAACAAAAATGGATGTATTCCATTTAATGTTGTAAATTTGCATCCCAAATTTGTTTTATAGAGAATGAGACAATTAAAGATTACCAAAAGTATCACTAACCGAGAGAGCGCATCTCTGGATAAGTATTTACAGGAAATAGGCCGTGAAGACCTGATTACTGTAGAGGAAGAGGTAGAGCTCGCTCAGCGTATCCGTAAAGGCGACCGGGTAGCATTGGAAAAACTGACACGTGCCAACTTGCGTTTCGTCGTGTCTGTAGCCAAGCAGTATCAAAATCAGGGGTTAAGTCTTCCTGACTTGATTAATGAAGGCAACCTGGGATTGATTAAAGCAGCCGAAAAGTTCGATGAAACCCGAGGCTTCAAGTTTATCAGTTACGCCGTATGGTGGATTCGTCAGTCTATTCTCCAGGCATTGGCAGAACAGTCACGTATTGTCCGTTTGCCGTTGAATCAGGTAGGCTCGTTGAACAAGATCAGCAAAGCCTTCTCTAAATTCGAACAGGAAAACGAACGTCGTCCTTCTCCGGAAGAACTGGCCGATGAACTGGAAATACCTGTAGACAAAATCTCGGACACGTTGAAGGTTTCAGGACGCCACATTTCTGTAGACGCTCCTTTTGTGGAAGGAGAAGACAACAGCTTGCTGGATGTGCTTGTGAACGACGACTCGCCTATGGCAGACCGTTCCTTGGTTAATGAGTCACTTGCGAGGGAAATTGATAGAGCACTCTCTACGCTGACCGAAAGGGAGAAGGATATTATCCAGATGTTTTTCGGTATTAATACGCAGGAAATGACGTTGGAAGAAATCGGCGATAAATTCGGCCTCACTCGTGAGCGCGTACGCCAGATTAAAGAGAAAGCCATTAGAAGATTGAGACAAAATTCGCGTAGCAAGCTGCTTAAGTCTTATTTAGGGTAAGAAAGATTCGGTTTCCGAAAAGAAAACAAAGCACAAGATGGAAGGTTGTTTCCGTCTTGTGTTTTTGTTCATAATATACCAATAATGCCTATCGGTTGCGCTATGTGCCGCATGGTAATGGGCACATCAGCAAATTATTATAGTTAATTAATCTATTACTTTTTCGTATTTGTCCGTAAATAACTACTTTTGTCCTCTAATAAAATTATAAAATTAGAATTATGAAATCCATAAAGATTCTGTGCTCTTTATTATTGGTACTGACGGTATGCTCGGCATTCTCATTGAAAGGAAGTAAATCTGTTTATATAGTAGGCGTATCCGCATCGTTTACAGATTCATTGGTTTATTTCACGGAAATCCAGTTGCTGGACAGTGTGAGTCTGGATAAGAATAAGATGTTGCCGGAACGCTCACAATACAGTTATCAGCTGAAAAATTATCTGGAAAACGAGGAAGGGCTGACGAACCGTACTTGCTTTGTTTATTTCTCGAACAGCAGAAAGAAACTGCAGAAGACCATCAACAAGATGAAGACCAAGTATCAAAAAGGAAAGACCTTGCTGATTCGCGAAGTGAACCCCAATGCGTTCAAGTTCAAGAAACCGGAAGAGTAATCCTTTTCTTATGAAAAAGATTCTATTTCTATTCTTGGCAGCCTGCTTTTTCTTCTCTTGTGAGAAGGAAACAATCGTGATTCCTCAGCAACATGCCGGAAGAACGGTTCTGGCATTCTTTTGGGCGGATAACAGTTTGAATTCCAGTTTGCGTAATAATATTCAGACGATGATGCAAGGACTTCAGGCTATGAAGGATTCGGCTGCTTTATTGGTATATTGGGATGGTGAGGCTTCGGATATCAGTTGGCCGGAGCCTTGTATCGTAGAATATGTAACCAATGGTCAGGGGGGTATCAACAGCCTGTCTAAAGGAACGATAGATGCAATGATGGCTGATAAGAATACATCTATCTATGATTTGATTGGTATTGGTAACATCAGAAAAAAATATCCCCCTCAGACATCGACGGAGAAAACCGTCATGCAGACAGTGATAGGTGATATGATGAGTGCTTACCCGTCGGAAAGTTATGGAATAATCTTTGGATCTCACGGTTCGGGATGGTTGCCCACTATTACCGGCACCCGTTCTATAGGACAAGATGGCGGGCGGTATTCCAGTGACACAGCGTTGATACCGGAATGGGCGGAAGTGTTGCGTACGGTAAATCCTCAAAAGTTTGATTTTGTCTTGTTTGATGCGTGTATGATGGGGTGTGCCGAGGTGTATTATGAGCTGAAGGATGCTGCCAGATACTGTATCGCTTCTGTACTTGATATACCGGCAGCCGGATTTCCTTATGCAAGTGTGATGCCTTATTTGTATGAAAATGCGATCAAGGATTATTTGGGGCCAATCTGTAAAGATTATATAGATTATTATAACTATAATGGTTGGGGAACCATTTCGGCAGTGGATTGCAATCAGATGGAAGGCTTGGCGGAAGCGGTCAGAAGTGTGATTTTGTCCAATCAGGATAGCCTGAAGAACGTGGATACAGCTGATTTGCAGCAATATGGCAAAGGCAGCAGCAACTTCAAAGGATATGCCTATGATATGTTACAGTTTATTGAAAAATTGTGTGGAGGAATGGCTCCGGACGATTTTACGCAACAATTAAAGAAGACGGTCGTTTATACAGGTTATACTCATGATCCCACCTCATCCTTGTACAGAATAGATGGGGATAACTACAGTGGAATGGGTATGTATATCCCCAATTCATTCACCACTCCCAAATATTTGCTTTGGAACAATTATTTCAAGTCTTCCATAGCGTGGTATCATGCATCCGGATGGGCTGAAACGGAATCTATTTGGGGGAATTGAAGGAGAATGCAGCCAGTTGCCTTTTACTTGATCCCGAATAATAGATATAGCGGATGGAAGTACCGAATTTCCGGTATTCCTCCATTTCCACCGAGTTGTCTACTGCATCCTGCAGGGCTTGTTTAAAGGCGGCATAATGGGTGTTCATATAAGTGGCGTTGTCCAGTTCTCCTGTAACACTGTAGAAATAGCTCACACTATTATCTTTCTCATTATAACAGGTGCTGTCCAGTGTAATCGTTTCGTTCATGCGTGTGGGGCAGGACCGGTTGGTCTTTTCGGCTGTCTGTTTGAATTTACGGACTTGTGAACGGTGGTTATTATTACATCCTGCCAAAGTAAGGATGCCTAGGGCCGCTATTATAACTGTTTCTCTTTTCATTATAAATCGGTATTTTGAAGCGAAAGTAAACTATAAGTTTGAACAAAGCAAATGGATTTTTGTTTTTTATTAGTAAGTTTGTGCAAACAAAAAAAGTAAAACATGTCTCGCATTATAGATGAATTAAAACGTACAGACCACAAGCGTTATCTGGGTGGTCTTGATTTCTTTAAATATATTGGTCCCGGATTACTGGTTACTGTAGGTTTTATTGATCCGGGAAACTGGGCCTCGAATTTTGCGGCCGGTTCCGAATTTGGTTACGCGTTGTTGTGGGTGGTGACCTTGTCTACCATTATGTTGATTGTGTTGCAGCACAATGTGGCCCACCTGGGCATTGTGACGGGATTGTGCCTGAGTGAAGCAGCCACGCAGTATTGTCCCAAGTGGATATCCCGTCCCATTTTGGGCAGCGCGGTGCTGGCCTCCATATCCACTTCGCTGGCGGAGATACTGGGAGGAGCCATTGCCTTGCAGATGCTTTTGGAAATTCCCATTACCTGGGGATCTGTCCTTACTACGATGTTTGTCGTCATTATGCTTTTTTCCAATTCATATAAAAAGATAGAAAGAGCCATCATTGCTTTTGTATCCGTAATCGGCCTTTCGTTTCTGTATGAGTTGTTTTTGGTAGATATTGACTGGCCTGTGGCAGTCCGTTCCTGGGTGGTTCCTGAGATACCCCAGGGCAGTATGCTGATTATCATGAGCGTACTTGGGGCAGTGGTTATGCCGCATAACCTTTTCTTGCATTCAGAGGTGATACAGAGCCACGAGTACAACAAGCAGGACGAGAGCTCCATTCGTAAAGTATTGAAATATGAATTCTATGATACTTTGTTCTCCATGATTGTAGGATGGGCCATCAATAGTGCCATGATCTTACTGGCAGCCGCTACTTTCTTCCGTACCCGGACTCCGGTGGAAGAGTTGCAGCAGGCGAAGTCGTTGCTTGACCCGTTGCTGGGCAGCCATGCCGGAATCATCTTTGCTTTGGCATTGCTGATGGCGGGGATTTCCTCCACCATAACCAGTGGTATGGCGGCAGGTTCTATCTTTGCAGGTATTTTCGGTGAGTCTTATCATATCAAGGATATCCACTCTAAGGTCGGTATTTTGATTTCTTTGGGGATAGCATTGGTTCTTATCTTCTTTATTGAGAATCCCTTTTACGGACTTATCATTTCTCAGATGATTCTGAGTATCCAGCTGCCTTTCACGGTGTTCCTGCAAGTAGGACTGACCTCTTCCAAACGGGTGATGGGCAAATATGCCAACTCCCGGTGGAGTTCATTCGTGCTTTATACCATTGCGGTGATTGTCTCCGCATTGAATATCATGCTGTTGCTCAGTTGAATAATGTGCGAATTTGCCCATGTGCCAATTGCCATGCGGGACCATAGCGCAGCACGTGGGCACATGGGCAAATTTTTTATTTCGTTTTGCTTTCCGAGATAATCAGCAGCTTGTCACCGGCGTGCAGTTGCAGAGAGCCATTGGGAATCATGAACTCGTTTCCTCTTTTTATCAGCATCACCAGCATACCTTTAGGCAGGTTCATATCCATTAGTCTGTTTCCTTTTGCCAGCATTTCTTCCGTCAGTACGATATCGCGGAGGTCTGTATTGATTTCCTCCGGTATCTCTACTCCGAAATCATTTCCTGTTTTTTCCAGTGGGGTATCCAGATGGAGTAATTTGGCCATCCATGAAATGGTCGTTCCCTGAACCACTAAAGACAATATGGTAATGAAGAATACGATATTGAAAATCTGAGTAGATCCCGGCACATCAGCTACTACCGGATAAGTGGCGAATATGATAGGTACTGCTCCGCGCAATCCCACCCAGGAAATAAACAGCCGTGAGTTGATGTTCATCTTTTTAAAGGGAAGGAGGCAGAGCAGGACACTGAGCGGGCGGGCGAGGACAATCATGAAAATGCCGATCAAGGTTGCCGGTATGGCGATGGACAACATTTCATGGGGATTCACCAGCAATCCCAGGCTCAGGAACATGATAATTTGGAAGAGCCAGGTCATGCCGCTCATAAAAGTAGCGATCTCCTTACGGTTTACAATGCGTGCGTTACCCACCATCATTCCTGCTATATAGACAGCCAGATAGCCGTTTCCTTTACACAGGTCGGTCATGGTGAATGTGAAGAAAATAAAGCTCAGCAGCAAGATAGGATAGAGTGACTGGTTCTTCAAGTCAATCTTGTTGATGATTGCTACCGCCAGTTTTCCCAGCAGGAATCCTGATGTGCCACCCACAGCAAACTGAATCAGGAATGAAATCAGAATATCGTCTGCCCCCATGCCTGCCGACGTGATGAACTGTATCAGGACGATAGTAAGCATATACGCCATAGGGTCATTACTTCCGCTTTCCAGTTCCAGCATCGGTCGGAGGTTATGTTTCAGATTCATGCTTTGCGAGCGCAGGATGTTGAACACGGAAGCAGAGTCCGTAGAGGACATGGTAGCCGCCAGCAGCATGGCCGTCATCAGGGACATGGTAATGCTGACATTCGAGAATCCGGAAATCCAATAAATAAAGAATCCGGTGAAAATAGTAGTAAGCAACACACCGAAGGTGGAAAGCAGTATGCCTTGTGGCAATACAGGCTTGATATCCGAGTATTTGGTATCCATACCCCCTGAGAACAGAATGATGCTAAGGGCCATCATGCCGATGAACTGGGCTTCGCCCGCATCATGGAACTGGAGTCCCAGACCATCGCTTCCGAACAGCATGCCGACCAATAAAAAAACAAGTAACGTAGGGATTCCGAACCGGTATCCGGTCTTACTCACTACAATACTTACGAATAATAGGATGGAACCTATCAAGAGAATGTTTTCTGCATTAAATATCATACTTCTGTGATCTTGTTTAATTTTTTAATATGATGTGCCAGCATCAGGCAGGCTGTGATAAACGCTAACAGATCGGATACAGACATACTGAGCCAGATACCGTTCAGTCCCCACCAATGAGGTAGTAACAGCAGGCAGGGTAATAAATACAACAGTTGGCGGGACAAGGAGAGGAAGATAGAAATTTTCGCTTTCCCGATAGATTGGAAGAAACTGGAAATTACAATTTGTATTCCCACGAAAGGAAACATCAGTACTCCGATTTGTAACCCGGTGCGTGCCAATGCTGTAAGTTCTTTATCGTCTGTAAACATATTAACAACCAAATTAGGGAAAAGTTCGCTGAAAGCAAATCCCAACGAAGTGATGCACCCCCCTGCAATCATGCAATATTTCAAAGTCTGCTTCACCCGGCCGAATTTGTGTGCGCCATGATTATAGCCCACAATCGGTTGCATTCCCATAGTCAGCCCCATGATAACCATTACAAACAGCATCAGCAGACGGTTTAATATGCCGTATGCGCCGATAGCCAGATCGCCCCCGTAGAGCAGCAGGCTCTTGTTGAATATAATGACAATGGCCGAAGCGCAGACATTCATCAGGAACGGCGACATACCTATACTGAAGATATTCTCTACGATCCGTTTCCTTAATTTGAATATCCCTTTCTTGAAGCGGATATAACTTTTTTCCTGCATGAAATGGCTCAGCACCCATATCATGCCGGCAAACTGTGAAAGGATGGTTGCCGTGGCTGCTCCGCGGATTCCCCAACCGAGCCAGAAAATAAAGACAGGAGCCAGAATAATGTTGCATCCCACTGTCAGCATGGAGGACAGCATCGCCTTTCGGGGATAACCGGTGGCACGCATGATATTATTCAGTCCGATCATTACATAGGTGACAGGACTTCCTATTAATATAATCTGCATAAAGTCGCGGGCGTATGGCAACGTGTCATGGCTTGCCCCGAAGAAGAACAGAATCCGGTCCAGAAACAGCAGGGTGATGCCTCCGTAGAAAATAGAATTTATCACACAGAGCACCGTTACGTTTCCCAGCACCTTCTCGGCACCGTCCGTATCCTTCTGCCCCAGGCGGATAGAAGAAATGGTAGCGCCACCCACCCCGACCAGTGTACAGAATGCCACCAGCAGATTCATCAGCGGAAAAGAAATAGCCAAACCCGATATGGCCATGGCGCCGACACCATGGCCGATAAATACACTATCAATAATATTGTACAGTGATGTCAGTGTCATCCCTATGATGGCAGGGATAGAGTACTCTAAAAGCAGCTTTCCGACCTTTTCTGTACCCAGTATGTGCGGGTTGTTTTCTTTCATTCGCGTTTTTGTTATTTTTAAGCTTTGCAAAGTTAGGAATATGGAGGATTATTCGGACCTTTGTGGCGTTAAATCAAACTAAAAGTAATATGAATTCAACAAAAAGCATAGCAGCTTTATTCGATTTTGACGGAGTGGTAATGGATACTGAGACTCAGTATAGTATATTCTGGAATGAACAAGGACGGAAATACCATCCGGAGCTTCCCGAATTCGGCCGGTTGATAAAAGGACAGACCTTGACACAGATTTATGCCAACTATTTTGCCGGAATGGAAGAGGTGCAGCATGAAATTACAGAAGATTTGAACAAATTTGAAAAAAATATGTTATATAATTATATCCCGGGCGTAGAGGCTTTCCTGAAAGAATTGAGGGAAAACGGGGTAAAGATAGCTATAGTCACAAGTTCAAATGAGATGAAGATGAGCAACGTATATAAAGCACATCCGGAATTGAAGCAAAGTGTGGACCGTATCCTCACTGCTGAAATGTTTACTCATTCCAAGCCTGACCCCGAATGCTTTCTGTTAGGTGCGACAGTTTTTGACACCGTGCCGGAGAACTGTGTGGTTTTCGAGGACTCGTTTCATGGACTTGAGGCGGGGAACCGTGCCGGAATGACTGTGATAGGACTGGCTACCACCAATTCTGAAGAGCAAATACGCGACAAGGCAAATGCTGTTATTCAGGACTTTAATGGATTCAGTTTCGAAAAAATGAAGAATATGATGAGGTAATGTCAACTAAAACATCTACCTTTGCAGCCGTTTTTTATAAATTAAAGTAAATATGGCAGGATATATTTCAGGTGATACACGCAAAGTAACTACCCACCGTTTGGTGGAAATGAAGCAGAGAGGCGAGAAAATTTCTATGCTTACCTCCTATGATTACACGACAGCGCAGATTGTAGATGGCGCAGGCATCGATGTTATATTGGTAGGCGACTCCGCTTCGAATGTCATGGCAGGAAATGTGACCACACTTCCTATCACCCTTGATCAGATGATTTATCATGGAAAGTCTGTGGTCCGTGGGGTGAAACGCGCGCTTGTTGTGGTGGATCTGCCTTTTGGCACTTACCAGACTTCCGAATACGAAGCGGTGACCAATGCGATCAAAGTAATGAAGATTACGCACGCCGATGCTTTGAAACTGGAAGGGGGCGTGGAGATCATTGATGCGGTAAAGAAAATCATTGCTGCCGGCATTCCCATCATGGGACATTTGGGGTTAATGCCGCAATCTATCAATAAATATGGAACCTATACTGTACGCGCCAAGGACGAGGAAGAGGCCGAGAAGTTGTTGAGCGATGCACATCTGCTGGAAGAGACAGGGTGTTTTGCGCTGGTACTTGAGAAAATCCCTGCGTCACTGGCAGAGCGTGTGGCCAGGGAACTGACTATTCCCGTTATCGGTATCGGAGCCGGTGGCGCGGTAGACGGGCAGGTGCTGGTAGTATCGGACATGCTGGGGATGACCAACGGTTTCAGTCCTCGTTTCCTCCGTCGTTATGCCGATCTGCATACAGTTATGACGGGAGCCATACAGCAGTATGTGGATGATGTGAAAAAAGGGGATTTCCCTAACGAAGACGAACAATATTAAAAGTTTTTGCTGATATGTATGATGACTTCTTCTTTCCGTATGAAAAGGCAAAACTGTGGACTGGGAATATGTTTTTGTTATCCCTTTCCAATTTTTTGCTTTATGCATCACTATACATGATGCTTCCTGTGCTGCCTTTATGGATGGTGCGGCACTGGTATTGCAGTTATGCGGAAGCAGGAGCAGCCATTGCTGTTTTCGGGCTGGCCATGTTCCTTCCGGGAACATTCAACAGCTACCTTATTGATACGTTCAAACGTAAAAGTGTGTGCTTTATAGCGATATTCCTGTTTGTGGCATCCAGTCTGCTATATCCGTACGTTGCGACCGTAGGATTTGTAGCTTTGGTCAGGGCTGTCCAGGGAGGGCTGTTCAGCGTCATTACCATGACTACGGGCAGTACATTGGTGATTGATGTCACTGCTTCCCGCCGCCGCACGGACGCCAATATCGCTTTTGCCTGGGCGGGTCGTTTTGGAATGGTGGTGGGTCTTGCCTTGGGGATCTATATTTATCCTTATTGGAATTTTCACCATATCATTTATACCAGTATGGCTCTGGGAGCGTTGGCGCTGGTGCTGATTCCGGCGGTGAAAGTTCCTTTCCGTGCTCCGCTCAGCACTTCATGGTTCTCGCTGGACCGTTTTTTGCTGCCGCGCACTTTGTGGCCGGGGATGAATATGATGATGGTGGCCATTATCTTTGGGATATTGGTGGCACATATTTACAATGAATTGTTTTTTGTTTGTATCCTGATAGGCTTTGTCCTGTCTTTGCTGCTTTTGCGTTACGTGCTTTCTCATGCTTCCGGTCGTTCGGAGGTAGAGCTGGGGCAGGCGGCAATGATAGGAGGATTGTTATTGCTCGCTTTTTCCAATAGCTTGATGAACAGTTATATAGCTGGTATTTTGTTGGGGATGGGAACCGGAACCACTGTGTCACGTTTCTTTATAAAAATGATCAGCCTGCCGAGGCATTGCGAGCGGGGAACGGGAAACAATACCTATCAGCTGATGTGGGAGGCAGGAGTACTGATTGGTTTCCTGTTTGAGAATATGTGGACTGAGGGTCATCCCGATACCATTTATTGGATATGTATCGGTATCTGTGTCGTTCTGCTGCTGATGTATGAGTTCTTCACACATCCGTGGTATTACAGAAAGATGGAGGAAAAACAGTGAAATATGGCAACTTACATAAATTAATAATATAAAGAATATGGCAGACGACAAAAAGATTATCTTTTCGATGGTGGGCGTAAGCAAAGCCTTCCAGGCGAACAAACAGGTATTGAAGGACATCTACCTATCCTTTTTTTACGGTGCTAAGATCGGTATCATCGGTCTGAACGGTTCGGGTAAATCAACACTGATGAAAATCATTGCCGGACTGGAGAAAAGTTATCAGGGAGAAGTGGTGTTCTCGCCGGGCTACTCTGTAGGCTATCTGGCACAGGAACCGCATCTGGATGATGAAAAGACAGTGAAAGAGGTGGTGATGGAAGGAGTGCAGAGCATCGTGGACACACTGGCGGAATACGAAGAAATAAACAATAAGTTCGGGCTTCCCGAATACTATGAGGATTCTGAAAAGATGGATGCGCTCTTTGCCCGTCAGGCAGAGTTGCAGGACATCATTGACGCTACGGACGCATGGAATCTGGACAGCAAGCTGGAACGCGCCATGGATGCGTTGCGCTGTCCGCCCGAAGACCAGCCGGTGAAGAACCTCTCGGGAGGCGAGCGTCGCCGTGTGGCATTGTGCCGTCTGCTGTTGCAGAAGCCGGATATTCTGTTACTGGACGAGCCTACCAACCATTTGGATGCGGAAAGTATCGACTGGCTGGAACAGCATTTGCAGCAATATGAAGGTACGGTGATTGCCGTAACCCACGACCGTTACTTCCTGGACCATGTAGCCGGATGGATTCTGGAACTGGACCGTGGCGAAGGAATTCCCTGGAAAGGAAATTACTCCAGCTGGCTGGAACAGAAGACCAAACGCATGGAGATGGAAGAGAAAGTGGCAAGCAAACGCCGCAAGACCTTGGAACGCGAGCTGGATTGGGTGCGCATGGCTCCCAAAGCCCGTCAGGCAAAAGGAAAGGCCCGTCTGAACTCTTACGACAAATTGTTGAATGAGGATGTGAAAGAAAAGGAAGAGAAACTGGAAATCTTCATCCCGAACGGTCCCCGTTTGGGAAACAAGGTGATCGAGGCCAAAGGAGTGGCGAAAGCTTATGGTGACAAGCTGTTGTTCGATAACCTGAATTTCATGCTGCCCCCTAACGGCATTGTCGGTGTAATCGGTCCTAACGGTGCCGGAAAGACTACCTTGTTCCGCTTGATTATGGGACTGGAAACCGTAGACAAAGGTACTTTCGAGGTAGGGGAGACCGTGAAACTGGCATACGTGGACCAGCAACATAAAGATATCGACCCTGCCAAGTCCGTTTATCAGGTGATCAGCGGTGGAAACGAACTGATCCGTCTGGGAAACAGGGATATCAACGCGCGTGCCTACCTCAGCCGTTTCAATTTTTCGGGAGCCGATCAGGAGAAACTTTGTGGAATGCTTTCGGGTGGTGAGCGCAACCGCCTGCATCTGGCTATGGCACTGAAGGAAGAAGGCAACGTGCTGCTGCTGGACGAGCCTACCAATGATATTGACGTGAACACGCTGCGCGCGTTGGAAGAAGGTCTGGACGATTTTGCGGGCTGTGCGGTGGTGATCAGCCACGACCGTTGGTTCTTGGACCGTATCTGTACCCATATCCTGGCTTTCGAAGGAAACAGTGAGGTCTTTTTCTTTGAAGGATCCTATTCGGAATACGAAGAGAACAAGATGAAGCGTTTGGGTAATGAGGAGCCGAAACGGGTGCGCTACCGCAAGCTGATGGAAGACTGATGACGCCCTGTCTATAAAATCTTACCCAAGTGTACGAACAGTAACGTATTCTTGGGTAAGTTTGCATATACACACAACGGCTCGTCAGAAATGTATGGCAACTTCCTCAGTATAAAGACGTTTTTGAGGTTAAGAGCCTTTTTATTATACACCTATCTTATTATGCGCGCACCGCATGGAATTCCCGTCGGCCCGTGTCCCGGGGTCATCCGGCAGGATGAATGTGGTTCACCATAAAACTATAAATTCTCTTTCTATAGACCTGCCACTGTAAATTGTAACCGATTTGTAGTTTGTATATCGTTTCTATTAGCTATCTTTGCAACGTCTTTTAAGACATTAATTATAATATTAATTAATAAAAAGTTTATGGTAAAAAGAATGCGATCTTTTTTTGCGGTGGTTATGTTGGTAATCGCTGCTACTGTTAACGCTCAGGTCACTACCTCGTCAATGAGTGGAAAGGTGGTCGATCAAAGCAATGAAGCCATTATCGGCGCGACGATTCAGGCTATTCATGAGCCGTCCGGCACCCATTATGGGGCCATTACCAATGTGGACGGCCGTTATTCCATCCAGGGCATGCGTGCCGGCGGCCCTTACAAAGTAGAAGTTTCTTATGTAGGTTATCAATCAGTGGTTTACAAGAGCATCAATCTCCAGTTGGGAGAGAATTACGTATTGGATGCGAACTTGAAGGAGTCTACCGAACTGCTGGATGAAGTAGTGATAACCGCTTCCAAGAGCAGCAATATGAAGTCTGACCGCGCCGGAGCGGTGACCAATGTCGATGCGGCCAGAATGTCGGAAGTGCCTACGGTGAGCCGCAGCATGAACGATATCATGCGCCTGACCCCTCAGGGAGCCAATATCGGTAGCGGTTTCTCAGTGGGTGGAGGTAACTACCGCCAGTCTTATGTCACTGTGGACGGAGCCGCTTTCAATAATGCCTTCGGTATCGGCTCGAACTTGCCGGCAGGCGGTTCGCCTATCTCTCTGGATGCATTGGAACAGATTTCCGTTTCCACCACTCCCTTTGATGTCCGTCAGAGCGGGTTTACAGGAGGTGCCATCAACGCCGTGACAAAGAGTGGTACGAATGAGTTCAAAGGTACAGCCTATATGTATACTTCCAATACCCACCTTACCGGTAATAAGGTAGAGGACTATGAGCTGACCCGCAACCGTGACCACAGTACCACCTACGGAGCTTCTTTGGGAGGTGCGATCATTAAAAACAAGTTATTCTTCTTCGTGAACGGCGAATATCAGGATAATGTGCAGGCAGGTCCGTCGGGCATAGCGCGTAGCGGCGCCAATGACGAATGGAGCACCAACGGCATCGTGCACCGTCCGTTCGAGAACACCACAACGGTAGGCGGCCGTACCTTTGTGGGGATGAACAACATCAGCCAATACCTGTCGGAAAAATACAACTATAATCCGGGACGTTATCAAGGATACTCTTTGGAAACTCCTTCTTATAAGATCATGGGGCGTCTAGACTGGAACATCAACAACAACAACAAGATTAATTTCCGTTTCACCCATACCCATTCCAAGTATTCCTCCAACCCTTCCTCTTCCACCACTCCGTTTAAGGATTCAATCATTTATCCGGGCGGAGTAGACGGCAGTGCGGGCAAGAGCAGTTCGGGACGTACAGCGAATGCCGGTATGTATTTTGAAAGCTCACGCTACATGCAAGAGCAGAACTTCACTTCCATAGCTTCCGAATGGAATTCAAAGTGGGGTGCAATCAATAACGCCTTGCGTTTTACTTATTCTTATCAGAACGAACCTCGTACTTACGAAGGTGGAACATTCCCTACGGTGGATATTCTTGACCAAGGCTCCCTGTATGCCTCATTCGGCCCGGACCCCTTTACAGAAGGGAACTTGCGCCAGGTGAAGACCTTTGTCATTACCGATGAATTCAATTTCTCCAGCGGTATCCATAACTTTATGGGCGGTATCCAGTTTGAGTCCAATAAGGCAGTGAACGGATTCATGCAGGCGGGTAGCGGTTATTATGTCTATTCCTCTTGGGATGATTTTGTGAACAACAGAGCTCCGGCTGCTTTCGGTGTCACTTATTCCAACACCGGGGACGGTTCCCAGTTCCTGGCGAACATGAAGTACCAGCAGCTTTCTTTCTATCTGCAGGACCAGATGAATATCACAGACAACTTCAGACTGACTGCCGGGGTGCGTTTCGAACTGCCCATTTATCCGGAGCTGAAGAACAACTATAACAAGAATTTCGCACAGATTGACTTTGACGGATATCATTACGCCACAGACCAGTTGCCTTCATCCTACCAGCTGACCGCCTCCCCCCGTATCGGCTTCAACTGGGACCTTACAGGCGAGCGTAAGTATGTATTGCGCGGCGGTAGCGGTTACTTCATCGGCCGTCTGCCGTTCGTATGGCTGGTTTCGGCAGTAGGTAATGCCAATTGCGGACAAAGCACCTATTATTATAACGAGCAGAAGGACGCTAAGTACGGACAACCGAGTTTCCACACCAGCGTGGCTGATATGTTGAAAGATCCTAACTTGAACCTTCCGGCGGCTACCGATCCTGCCGCACCTTCCGGAGCCACCATCATTGACCGCGACTTGAAGATGAATGCCACCTGGAAGTCATCATTGGCTTTTGATGCAAAACTTCCCGGAGACATTGACTTTACGTTGGAAGGTATTTTCAGTAAAGAGTTCAATCCGGCTACAGTGACCAATTTGGGACGTAAGTTTAAAGGAGAGCAGGAGATAGCTCCGGGTGATGTCCGCAGAATGTTTGAGTACTCCAATGCGAACAAGACGGATGCTTATTATATCACCAATGCGGGAAACAGCGCTTATTATTACTCACTCACCGCCTCACTGGCCAAGACATTTGATTTCGGCCTGCATCTTTCCGCTTCCTACACCCGTTCTTATGCCAAGTCGTATGGCGACGGCATCGGCGACCAGGTGAACTCGGCTTATTACAACAACCGTTACTCTGTCAACGGAAATAATGACACGGAGACCGGCTATGGTACGTATGTATCGCCCAACCGTGTGCTGGCTTCCGCCGCTTACCGTATTAAATACGCCAAGAATTTCGCTTCCTCCTTGTCTTTGATTTATGAGGGTATGAACATGGGCTATGCCGGAGGATATTCCGCCGCCCGTTATTCCTATACATTCACCGGAAATATTGTAGGCGATTACGGCTCAAACAACTTGCTGTACATTCCGGCATCCCGCGAGGCGCTGGATAAGTGGAACTTTGCCGATTATACTGACAGCAAGACGGGTGAGGTGACTTATTCTGCCAAGGAGCAGCGCGATGATTTCTGGGCTTACATTAATGAGGACAGTTATCTGAAAGGCCGTAAAGGCAAGTATGCCGAACGCGGAGGAGCCATCATGCCCTGGCATCATCAGCTGGATTTGAAGTTCAATCAGGATTTCTTCCTCAATGTAGGGGGCAAGCGCAATACCTTGCAGTTCGGAGTGGATATCAAGAACTTCCTGAACTTGCTGAACAGCGACTGGGGAATTTATAAGACGGTGAACAATACTTCCTTGTTGAGCTATAAGGGCGGCGCTTACCAGTTCCAGAAGAACGGAGGAAAGAAACTGACTGATACGTATTCCAATCTGAACAGTTTCAATTCTACGTATTCCATACAGTTCAGTGTCCGTTATATCTTTAACTAAATGAAATAGCCTGTATCAGACAATACAGGAACAGGATAGAGAGGCGTACCCATGAAGGTGCGCCTCTTTTTGTATGCACATTCTTTCGTTTTCTTTTTGCTCTGTCATTTTGAAAGTGAGAGAGCCTGAATGAAAGTGACCTGTCGTTTTGTCGTAGGGGCGGGCCGGATTTGTCCGGATCAGTGGATACGGCTTTGGGAATAAGGTATGCTGAAAATAGTTCCGGCGGTTTCCATTTGCCCTTCTTTCTACAGTAATATGTGGCAGTTGCTCTGGAATTTCCGGACAGTTTTCCCCTCTTTTGAGGCGGCTTTTTGTTCTTTTCTTAACATAATTGTCATATTCCGCCTAAAAAGTACCCTTTTCGTTTAAATAATCTAATATAAATTCAATTTATATGAATTAAATTTTTATCTTTGTCTTTCCTATTGGGAATGAAATACTAACTAATTAATTTAAATCAAAGACAAAATTATGAGAAATCATCTAAAGCATTTCCTCCTGTTGGCAGTTCTGACAATCTGTTTCACTGCTACGGCTGTTGCGCAAGGAACAGTAAAAGGTAAAGTAGTAGATGCCGAGAACAATGAGCCATTGATTGGGGCCACTGTATCGGTTAGCGGTACGACACTGGGTACTGTAACGGATATTGACGGTAACTTTGTGTTGAAACTTACCTCTTCTAAGGCTACTCTTGTATTCAAGTACTTGGGATACAACGAAATTACGCATCAAGTAAAAGGAAGCAATACGATAGACTTGGGTGAGGTCAAGATGTCTCCAGATGCTATTGGTTTGGGTGAGGTCAGTGTTATTGCCTCTATTATAAAGAGCGACCGTCAGACTCCTATTCCTATTTCTAACGTGAAACTGGCCAAGATAGAGGAGAAAATAGGTAATTTGGAATTCCCCGAATTGCTGAAATCAGTTCCTTCGGTGTATGTAACCCGTGAAAGTGGTGGCTATGGTGATTCCCGTATCAATATGCGTGGTTTTGATTCGTCCAACCTAGGCGTGCTGATCAATGGTGTGCCCATCAACGGCATGGAAAACGGTAAGGTTTATTGGTCTAACTGGTCCGGTTTGTCTGATGTGAGCCAGTTTATTCAGGTACAGCGTGGTTTGGGTGCGTCAGCATTAGGTATTTCTTCTGTGGGAGGAACCATGAATATGGTTACTAAAAGTACCGAAGCCCAAAAAGGTGGATCAGCTTATTTCGGTATTGGTAACGATGGTTTCCGCAAGTATTCGGTTTCTTTCTCTACCGGACTGATGGACAACGGATGGGCTATTACATTCATGGGGGCGCTGAATACGGGAGATGGTTACGTGAAAGGTACCAATTATGAAGGATGGACTTACTTTGGAAATATCTCGAAGGTAATCAACGATCATCATAAATTGTCATTGACAGCTTTTGGAGCTCCTCAGTGGCACAACCAGCGCTCGACCATGCACTATATCGAGGATTACAAGAATAGTCCCGATGGCGGACGTTTCAATAACGGATATGGTTATATCAACGGTGAAGCGGTAGGTAGCGGTTATGGCTATAATTATTATCATAAGCCTCAGGTTTCTTTGAATCATTACTGGACTATCGACGATAAATCGACACTGACCACTTCTCTATACGGCTCAATGGCTACAGGCGGCGGACGCCGTGCACGTGGCGCGATGAGTAATTGGCTGACTATTGATAACAATACCGGCCGTCCCAAGGATGGTGCCATGATGACTCCGGACGGTTTGTTCGACTACGAACGTGCTATGGCTGCCAATGCGGCTTCTCAAAACGGGTCGCAGGTGATTTTTACCAATGCTGTCAATGACCATGACTGGTATGGCATGCTGAGTTCCTATAAGAATCATCTGACTGAGAACCTGACTCTTACGGGAGGTGTTGACTTACGTTACTATAAAGGGTATCATACAGAGGAAATTGATGATTTGCTGGGTGGTGAGTTCTATCTGCAGACCTCGCCGCTGGCATTCCAAACCAAGAACCAGTTGCTGAAAGTGGGTGACAAGTTCAATTACTATAGCATTGGAGAGATATTCTGGGGTGGTGTTTTTGCACAGGCTGAATATAATACCGACAAGTGGTCGGGATTCCTGTCGGCATCATTGACTGAAGAGGCTTATAGATATGATGACCGTGGTGGTACGGATTCAAGATACTCTGCCACGGGTGCGGATAAACTGGACAGAGTGTCCAGCCTTCAGAATTTCCTGCCTTGGAGCGTGAAGGGTGGTTTTAACTATAAGTTCAATGACAACCACAATGTATTTGTCAATGCAGGATATTTTACCCGCGCGCCTTTCTTCAACTCTGTCTTTGCAAGCAATACGGCAGCTCCCGAAAAGGATGTACCCTACGAAAAAATTACTACGTTTGAATTGGGTTATGGATTTAGCACGGAACAGGTCAATATTGCATTGAATGGTTATTACACTCAATGGATGGATAAGTCCTTGCGCCGTAAGATCGGTCAGGAATATGCCAACCTTACAGGCTTGGACGCTGTTCACATGGGTGTGGAGCTGGAAGCGACTTACCGTCCTGTCAAGTCCTTTGAATTGAAAGGTATGTTCTCTTTAGGCGATTGGAAATGGAAAGATGATATTCACTTCACTATGTATGATGAAGCGAATAATCCTATCGGAACATACGACGCTTATCTGAAAGATGTCCATGTGGGTAACTCCGCACAGCTCACTTCCGCATTGAGCGCTTCTTGGGAACCGTTCAAAGGATTTAAAATCTCGGCCGACTACAACTTCTTCGGCAAGAACTATGCAGACTTCGATCCTCAGAACCGGGTGAATGAAGCGGATGCCGGTATTGACTCCTGGAAGTTGCCAGATTATGGTACGATTGATTTGGGCATGAACTATCGTTTCAATATTACCAAAGATATCCGTGCCATCGTATACAGTAATGTATATAATTTGACTAATACGGAATATATAGCCGATGCTAAGGACGGTACGAACCATGACTGGAAAACTGCATTGGTATATTATGGCTTCGGTACTACATGGTCTGCCGGTTTTAAAGTAATCTTTTAATCTCTAAAATAGTCAATAAATATGAAGTTAAAATATAATTTAATTGCATGGTCTTTGTTGGGATTCTTTGCTGCGGCATGTGATCCCATGGACGATATTTATAATGAAATCGATGCGGAAGGTACAACGAACACCCAGACGATGGCGGAATATGTACTGACTGATGCCGATTACGAAACGATCAGCTCTGCAGCGGCGAAGGCTGCCACTTCGGATGCTGAAAAAGCCTTGGCGAATGCCGTCAAGACGGATAAGGCTCTGAACGAGTTTGCATCGGCTGAGAAGTATGTTCCTTCCATCATCGCGAAGATGCTGCCTTCATGGGGGAAAGGTTCTTCGGTAGGAGTGACCTATAACTATCAGAATACTCCTTCCGATTACGTACTGGAGTATAGGACAGTGACTAATACTTCTTTGGGTGATAAGGATTATGAGGCTTTGTGGGGTGAAGGCTCTCCCGTGAAGTTCCTGGCTCCGGCACATGCTCCAGCTACCGTATTGCCCGGGTGGCTGGCCGGTCAGTATAAGGATGCGGCAAAAGGTGATCTTGTGCTGGTGGATTACAAATATGACGATGTTGACCCTGAATTTACAGGTGAGGATTTGTACTCTCAGGACTTTGAAACGGTTGAAAAAGACAAAGATATCGTATTGGAAGGCTGGGAGCAGGTGACATTGAAAGGTGATAAAAAATGGCAGGGAAAGATCTATAGCAATAATGGTTATGCACAATTCTCGGCCAACAATTTTGAGGGTGAAGTGGATACTTGGTTCATTTCTCCGGCAGTAGCAGTGACGAGCAAAGATGCCGGACTGTCTTTCGACATAAAGTTCGGATACTATAATGCAGATTGTCTGGATGTATTGGTTTCCGATACATATGCGGGAAATGGTTCGATTGATATGGCACAGTGGACTAGCGTGAAAGACCAGTTCACTTTCCCTGAAGGGCCTGCCAACGGCTACAACGATAATTTTGTGAATGTAGGGAAAGCCGGTCTGGAGGCATACAATGGTAAAAGCGTTTATGTTGCGTTCCGCTATGTAGGCGAGGGGCCCAAGGCGAAAACCACTACTGTTCAGCTCGATAATGTAAGTATTTCATCGGCTGTATTGGCTCCGACGAATGAAAAGCCTTATAATGCATTGTATCAGTTTGACGGAACGGATTGGAAGGTTAAAGAAGATAGCAGATTGGTTGTAGTGGCTCCTGCCGATTATGACGCTATGGGAAGCCCGGGCAGTCATGATAACTTCAGCACTTCGGATGCTCCGGAGAATTATCTGCCCCAGTTCCTGGCTCAGAAATTTCCATATGCCCAGGAAGGGGATTCAAAAGCCGTCATGTACAAATATTATAATAAGGTAACGACGATTGAGGTGGACGAGTATTTGTTCAAGGAGGGTACATGGGTTCTGAATAACAATATTGAACTGAAAGAAAAAGTGAATTTTGTACATAATGGAACCGAGTGGTTGTTTGATCCGACGGTAACGAAATCATTGGCTTCCGAAGATTATTTGATTTTGGAAAATTGGGTGAAAGCGAATAAGGATGCTGGGTATATGGATGCCAAATATGGAAACTCGGAATACTGGTTCGGTGGCAGCTCTTATTATGTAAACTTCAATATCCAGTTGGCTAAACGCCGTTCGAATGACCCCGATGGGGTGGTGCCGGCAGATGATAAAGAGGCTGAGGCTTATTTGTTGTCTATGGTTCAGGAGGGTATTGAATTGATCTTGGCAACAGAGTATCCTACAGCCGGCGCGCAAGTAAGTGGGGTTGATTGTTTCTATGTCATTTCTGCAAAAGTGTATAATGGGCTTGAAACATTTACTTATACTTATACTTTTAAAGGTTTAGGAAATGCTAAATTTGAACTGCAAGGTGAGCCTGAAGTAACAAAATAAGGTTTTAAATTTGAAGATAAATAAAGGGGCTGGTCGTGAATGACAGCCCCTTTATTGTTGCTTACAGTTTATAAGTAAAGGATGTGAACTCATCGTTAGAGGGTAGAAAAGTAGCGACCTCAAGCCTGTTGCATGATATTTCTTTGAATATTTACAGGCTGTAAGTTAAAAACATAAGGAGTTAACCGGCAGGACAGTCCTTTTTCTTTTTTATTACGAAACTCTTTATACAGTTATTCCCGTCTTTGTATAAATGCTTTCTCCCTATAGAGGTGAGTGACATATTGGAACATTAACAATTTATTAGCAGATAACTTTCTTAAAATCCGCTTTTTTTCGTTCCTTTGTATTGAACTGCTTTCAAAGAATTAAAATAACTTTAAATATTAAACGCTTATGTGTAGTGAAGGATTGCGTGAAAGATATGTAAATCCCTATACGAACTTTGCATTCAAATTATTGTTTGGAACCGACTTGAACAAAGAGATTCTTATTGGCTTCTTGAATGCCTTGTTCGATGGCAAGCAGGTCATTGAGGATGTCACCTACTTGAATACAGAGCATCTGGGCAGCAAAGAGATTGACCGCCGGGCTGTCTTTGATGTCTATTGTGAAAATGAAAAAGGAGAAAAGATTCTGATAGAAATGCAGAGAGGGGAGCAACAGTTTTTCAAGGACCGGAGTATTTATTATGCTACCTATCCTATCAGGGAACAGGCTATTAAAGGGGAAATCTGGGACTATGAACTGAAAGCAGTGTATGTGATCGGTATCTTGAATTTTGCCTTGGATGATGTTTCGTCTTCCGGCTTCCGCCATGAAGTGAAGCTGATGGATACAACTACTCATGAAGTGTTTTTTGACAAACTGACTTTTGTGTATCTGGAAATGCCTAAATTCCATAAAACCGAGCAGGAGTTGGATACGTTGTTTGATAAATGGATGTTTGTGCTCAAGAATCTGGCCCGTTTGATGGAACGTCCCACTGCCCTTCAGGAACGTGTGTTCAACCGGCTGTTTGAGGCTGCCGAAATTGCTCAGTTCTCAAAAGAGAACCTTTATGCCTATGAGGAGAGTTTGAAAGTATATAGAGATTGGAACAATGTGATTAATACAGCTATTCAGAAAGGCATTGCAGAAGGTGAATGGATGAAAGCCAAAGCTATTGCAGGAAATTTGAAGAATGCCGGGCTTTCCATAGCTGAAATCGCAAAAGTTACCGGACTTTCGGAAGATGAGATAAACTCCCTTTGATTCCTCGGATAAGAGCATAAAAAAACTCCTCCGATATAGATCAGAGGAGCTGTTCTTTTTGAAGTAAAATTGAATTATGCTTCAGCAGGAGCTTCAGTAGCTTCAGCAGCAGGTGCTTCTTCAGCAGGAGCGTTAGCGGCTTCTGCTTCAGCCTTGGCAGCGGCTTCAGCAGCTTTCTTCTCAGCTACTTTCTTGGCAATTTCTTCATTTACTTTCTTTTCAGCTTCCAAACGAGCTTTTGCTTCAGCTTTCTTTGCTTCATCCAGTTTAGCCTTCAAAGTAGCCAGACCAGATTGTTTGTTGTTCTTCCAAGCTTCGAATTTAGCTTCAGCTTCTGCTTCTGTGAATGCGCCTTTGGCAACACCGCCCAGCAAGTGCTTTTTCATGTAAACACCTTCTTTTGACAAGATGTTACGTACTGTGTCAGTAGGCTGTGCACCGCACATTACCCAATGAAGTGCGCGTTCAAAATTCAAATCTACTGTGGCAGGATTGGTATTAGGGTTGTAAGTACCAATTTTTTCAGTAAATTTACCATCACGTGGAGCTCTTACGTCTGCGATAACGATTGAATAAAACGCATAGCTTTTGCGTCCGTTTCTTTGCAATCTGATTTTAGTTGCCATTTCTAAATAATGTTTTTATAATTAATGATTTGAATTAATGCTAATAACCCGTATTAGCGGGTGCAAAGGTAAGACTTTTCTTTTGAATCGCAAAGACTTGGATGAGATAAAATATAATTTTTATAAAAAGGTGAATGGACATAGTGTTAATCGCTAGAAAAATTATATATTTGCAACAGTTACAATTTAACTAAAAAATAAAAATTATGATTTCACAAAAATTACAAGACGCAATTAATGCTCAGATTGTAGCCGAAATGTGGTCGGCCAATCTTTATCTTTCCATGTCTTATTTCTTCGCTGCGAAAGGCTATGAAGGTTTTGCTTCATGGATGAAAGCGCAGGCTCATGAGGAGAGTGATCATGCTGATGTGTTGGCGCAATATGTGATGAAACGTGGCGGACAAGCCAAGGTGGGGGCTGTGGATGCTGTTCCTCAGGAATGGGCTTCTCCGCTGGATGTGTTCGAGCATGTATACAAGCATGAATGCCATGTTTCCGAATTGATTGACAAACTGGTAGATGTTGCTTCTGCTGAAAAGGACAAGGCTTCTCAGGATTTCTTGTGGGGATTTGTACGCGAGCAGGTAGAAGAGGAAGCTACCGTTCAGGGTATTTTGGACAAGATCAAGCTGGGTGGTGATGTGGCTTTGTATCATTTGGATATTCAACTTGGCGCAAGAAAATAAGCGAAAGAGAAACGAATGCCTGTTTTTTGTCTTCTGCAGATAAAGATGCAGGTGTTTATCGGAAATAGAAAGTGGGTGTGTCAAAATCCAGTTTTTGGAAATATGAATTTATAATTTGAGCATCCTAAAAGACTAAAGAAAGGGTCGCATCAAACTCTGTATTGGTACAACCTTCCGCGATAGCGTATAAGCTATAAAAAAGATAGCCGTCCAGATTTTGGGGCGGCTATTTTTGTGTCTGCTTCCATTTGCCCGGAAGTAAATCACGATATTTTTCTATAGAGGTATTGGGAAACCATGCGGCACAACGGTCTATAATGTCGCATAGGTATTCAAATACGTTTATACCACACCTGTGACAGGTAATGGCCAATGAATAAGTGTTATAATTACTATCTGTAACTTTTCGGAGCAGTCATTTTTGTTTTGCCAGATCTCCTTGCTTTTTTACAGTATTTCTCTCAGCCATTTTTCTAATTCTCCCGTCCATTGGCGCTTATAGGTAAAGCTGTCGCGGAAACCCCAGCCGTGGCCGCCGATAGGATAGGTGTGGAGGGAAGCAGGGACTTTATTCTTTACCAGCGCCAGGTAATAGCTCACGCTGTTGCTGACGGGTACAGCTCCGTCATCGCTGCTATGCATGATGAAGGCGGGAGGAGTGTCGCCTGTTACTTGCAGTTCATTGGAGTAAAGTCTCACTAGCTCTTCTGACGGGCTTTTCCCTAAAAGATTGTCACGTGAGCCCTTATGGCAGTTGGACAGATCCATGCTTATGACGGGATAAAACAGGATCTGAAAATCCGGACGCGTTCCGGCTGTATAGTGGGTGGCTGCCGTACTGGCCAGATGTCCGCCCGCAGAGGCCCCCATGATACCCACTTTTTGAATATGCCATTCGTTGGCGTGTTCTCTCATCAGCCGGATAGCCTGATGGGCGTCGCTCAACGGTACATCATGGTGTCCGTTTGGCATACGGTATTTCAATACGGCGTATGTGATGCCTTGTGCGTTGAACCAGTCTGCCATATCGTGCCCTTCGTGATTCATTGCCAGGCGTATGTATCCCCCTCCGGGACAAGCCACGACAGCCAGTCCGTTCGGTTTGGCTGCCGGATAAATGGTAAGGGTAGGCTCACTGACATTGGAAATCCGGTTGTTCTCTAATTTCTGCTCGGGAGTGGTGATGCCGTTGGAGTTGGGGGCGCCATCGGGCCATAATTCCAACTCTACAGGTTTCTGGGCAGATAATGCGGTAGAGATTGCAAGTAAACTCATTAGTAAGATTCGTTTCATATAGCTTTTATTTTCACGGTATTTGAAAAAGGGTTATTTTTTCTTTATATGCATACTGGCTTTAACCAGCCATATGATCAGGAGGATATAGGCGGCCATTGACAGCACTTCGCTCAACGGGTTGCTCAGCCATTCTTCGTTGATCAGATTGATACCGCCAAAGCGCATGGCGGCACTGACAACCCCCATCAATGCGCCTCCGGCTATGAATCCGGATGCCAGCAAAGTTCCCTTCTCGCCACGTTCGGCATTCACTGCCTCGTCTTTGCTGCGGGTAGTGACATACCAGTTCACCGCTCCACCTACCAGCAACGGCAGGTTCAATTCCAGTGGAATGAACATACCCAGCGCAAAAGCCAGTGCGGGTACTTTGAAGTAGGTCAGCACCAATGCCAGCACAGCGCCTATTCCGTAAAGCAGCCAGGGAGCGCCTACACCGTTCATCAGCGGGTCTATTACGGCTGCCATCGCGTTGGCCTGCGGAGCTGCCAATGCGCCGGTGGAGAAGCCGTAGGTCTTGTTCAGGATCATGATGACGCCGCCCACAGTTGCTGCCGATACTAGTGTGCCGAGGAATTTCCATGTTTCCTGTTTGGCAGGAGTACTGCCCAGCCAGTAACCTATTTTCAAGTCTGTGATGAATCCGCCTGCCATAGAGAGTGCCGTACAAACCACACCACCCATAACCAGTGCAGCAACCATGCCGGTAGCACCTTTCAGTCCAACGGCAACCATTACTACTGAGGCAAGTATCAGTGTCATCAGTGTCATTCCCGATACAGGGTTAGTGCCGACTATGGCGATAGCGTTGGCTGCTACGGTGGTGAACAGGAATGCAATGCCGGCTACGAGCAGGATGGCTACAATGCTGTGTAATACATTTCCATGCATCACATCAAAAAAGAAGAACAGTAAGATCAGCAGGATGGTGAAGATGGACCCGAAGGCGATTATTTTCATGGAAAGGTCTTTCTGCGTGCGGATGACGTTTGCTTCCACCTTCTTGCCGCCCATCTCTTTGGCGGCCAGTCCCACAGCACTCTTTATAATGCCCCATGAGCGCACGATACCGATCACACCGGCCATGGCGATACCACCAATACCGATACTTTTGGCATATTCCTTGAATATAACTTCGGGTGACATTTCGCTGATGGTTTGTGTCAAGGCCGGATTCCATGCATTCAGCACTTGGTCGCCGAACAACAGGGCCATACCTGGAACAATAACCAGCCATACCACCAATGAACCGGCACAAATGATAGCCGCGTATTTCAAGCCGACAATATAGCCTAGGCCTAATACTGCTGCACCGGTGTTTATTTTCATCACCAGTTTGGCTTTTTCGGCAACCATCTCACCCCAGCCGCATACGCGGGTGGTGAAGTTTTCATTCCACCAGCCGAATGTGGCTACAATGAAATCGTACAGACCTCCTATTAGTCCTGCAAAAAGCAATGGCTTTGCCTGGCTTCCGCCTTTCTCGCCGGAAACAAGCACTTGCGTACTGGCAGTGGCTTCGGGGAAGGGATATTCGCCATGTTTGTCGCTGACGAAATATTTACGGAAGGGGATGAGGAACAGGATCCCCAAAATACCTCCCAGCAGTGAGCTGACAAACATCTGAAAGAAGTTGACTGTCATTTCGGGGTATTTGTCCTGCAATATATAAAGGGCGGGCAATGTGAAGATGGCTCCTGCCACTATGACTCCCGAACAGGCACCGATGGATTGGATGATGACATTCTCACCTAACGCGTTTTTACGCTTGGCGGCTCCCGATACACCTACGGCGATGATGGCGATAGGGATGGCGGCTTCAAAAACCTGTCCCACTTTTAATCCCAGGTAAGCTGCGGCCGCCGAGAATAATACCGCCATGGCGATACCCCATAGCACAGACCATAGGTTTACTTCGGGATATTTTTTGTTTGGTGACATGATGGGGTGATATTGTTCCCCCGGTTTCAGAGGTCGGAACGCGTTATCGGGCAATCCAACCGATTTTTCTTCTTCTTGTTTCATGTTTCTCTATGTTGTTATTTTTGAAATTTATCATAATAAATGCCCAAAAATAGTGAAAAAATAGAGAAACATCCTCATGATTTGATTAGAATATCTGAAATTTCAATCCAAATGATAGTCTCAGATAGTCATCGGGTTTCAAATAACTGTTGTTGAACGCACTGACAACGTATAAATCGCATGTGCTGATTTCGTAGAATGCGGTGATGCTTTTAGAGAACTTCCGGTACTTTTCGGGTACATCGAAACGGACGCGTTGTCCCAGAAAGATATGGGTGCGGATACGGGTGGAAAATCCGTAGTATCCACGGGGATAGCGCTCAGGTTCGCTTGTCCAGAAATCATCGCTGAATACGGTGTTGAAATAGATTCCGGTAGTCAGCGGTTCCAGCGAGAAGTCTTTGCCCAGCCAGATACTCCACGGGATATAATTCTGTTTCAAGGTCATGGTCATCTTGAAATGTTTGGATGAGTAGCGGGGGATGAAGCCCAAAAGAAGATCGGTTTCCCATTGGCCTCTTTTTCCATAATCCCAGCCTATGCCCCAGGATAACAGGCCCATTCCACCGGCGTACTGTAATTTGGTGTGGGTGGGGATCAAAGCTTCCCACGCACGCCTGTAACGGTGTACGCGCTTGTCGTATTTATGGTGCCGGTTTGGCATTTGGGTTACAATATCTTCCTCTTGGTTTTGAACGGAAGGAGAGGAGACAAGTATGCTGTCTTTGGATAAGATGGAGTAAAGTGTATTATTTTCTTGGGCTTGTGCCGTAAAAGGCAATAGTGGCCACAATAGGTTCAGAAATATCTTTTTAAAATTCAACTGTTTCATAATCGTAGGTTCCATCTTCTTTAATGGTGAATAATAAGTAGATGCGTTTGTCTATGCAGGGGCATTGGAAATACAGAACTCCGTCGTTGAATAGATCATCTACTGCGAATTTGTGTTCATGGCCGTAAAGACAGAACTGGACTTTGGGGAACTGGTTGACGTATAGTTGGAAGATTTTTGCTACATTGTTGTTGAATACAAATTCAAAAGGTTTTACGTGCATTGCGAATACCGTTTTTTCTATTTCAGGCGACAGGTTGTTCAGTTCATTTTCTATAAAATTGAAATCGGGAACCGGTTCCGAATAATCATATTCCATCGCATTGGTATTGAGGCAGATAAAGCGTACATTTCCGGCTGTGAAGGCGAAGTTGGGATCTCCATAAATGGCTCTGTATGCGTCTTCACCTGTACCCAGGCAGTCGTGGTTGCCTAAAAGGCATACGTAGGGCATCTGGAATTTGTTAAATATGTCCCGCATCCATATGAATTCTTTTGTGACGCCGAAATCGGACTGGTCTCCTCCGTGAATGACAAAGTCTATGTCACCACGGGCATTGAGGGCTTTTACAACATCTTCGGTAGAGTTGTACCATCGTTGGGTATCACTGATCATGGCAAAGCGGATTGTTTTTTTGCCTTGCATTTTGTTTTCTATCAACTGGATGTTTTTGTTGGTCAGTTCTCTTTCTCCTGTAATATGTACATCGTATGGATGGGTTTCCAGCATGTCACAGCCACTGAAACAGAGGGCCAGCAGGACAAAGAATAATAGCTTGTTTGTCATTGTTCTCTTAAATTTGCTGCAAAGTACGTTATTTTAATCAGAATAAGAGTGGCTTATTATTGGGGAAAAATGTTCTTTTTTTCTTATTTTTTTGTCTTTACTTGGATACAGGCAGGCGGGGCAGTGTTTTCCGGATATAAAAAGAGGATGTATCAAACTCGAATCTTCTTTTGTTTTGATACATCCTCTCTCTTATGATGTGAGAATTCTATTCTGCAACTGTGCCTTTCGGGGTCATATCACCTTCTATATAAAGACGTGTCATTTCATTTTTCCCGTTTGTGCGGATAGTGATTGATTTCTTGAAATGTCCCGGAAATTTGCCGGCTCCATTATAAGTCACTGTTATCTGTCCACTTTCACCCGGTTTGATGGGCTCTTTAGGATATTGGGGAACAGTACATCCGCAAGATGCGATCGCTTGATGGATGACCAAGGGACCGTCTCCCGAATTTTTGAATTTGAAAACGCAAGTAACTTTCGGGCTAGACTCGGGGAATGAACCGAAGTTATGTGTTGTTTTCTCAAAGGTTATTTCTGCTTCTCCTTGAGATTGCCATACGGCTGCGTATGTGGTTAACCCTATAATCAACAATAATGTTGAAAGCAAAATTTTCTTCATTAGTTCCACTTTTTAAAAATTATCGGGGCTAAATTACTGTTTTTTTTATAAAAGGTCTTTAACTGTTAGTGAAATAAATGGTAAATTAACACCTTTAAAAATAAGGGACAAAGATAATCAACCCTATGAGGGCGGCAAAGATGGCGCAAATCAGTACGGCTCCTGCCGCTATGTCCTTTACGTCTCCGGCTATGGGATGGTAGTCTGGTGATACCAGGTTTACCAGGCGTTCTATGGCTGTGTTGAATGCTTCGGCAGCCAGTACCATTGCAAAGCACAGGAGGATGACAAGCCATTCGGTGCGTGTTATTTCAAACCGGATGCCTGCAATGGTTACGGCGATGATGGCTGCGCAATGTATCCAGGCATTGTGTTCCTTGCTTAAAAAACTACATACGCCTTTCCAGGCGTATGTAAAGCTTTTTAGTCGTTTATGCAGTTCATTCATTTTTTTAAGTTTGGGGTGAGTTTATCCTCTGTTTACCTGTTTTACTCCTTTTACTGTCTTTATCTTTTTTACTAATGATTCCAGCTTTGAAGTATCATCTACCATTACGGTCATCATGCCGCTGAACAGCCCGTCGTGCGAGTCGATGCTGATGGAACGGAGCAGGATATCGTTTTCCTTATTGATAATGGAGGTGATATTTGTCACAATTCCTATATCATCATGGCCAACGATGCGCAGCGTGATGGGGTATTGTTTGCCGTGGCTTTTCCCAGCCCAACGCGCCTTTACGATACGGTAGGCGAAACGTGATTGCAACTCCCGTGCATTAGGACAGTCGGTACGGTGTATTTTGATTCCTCCGCTGATGGTTACAAATCCGAATACATCATCGCCATAGATAGGGTTACAGCATTTGGCTAATTTGAAGTCCAGTCCTTTCAAATTCTGATCAATGACCAGTACGTCCTCTTTGAAGGTCTTGTCGTCCTGTGCTGTCTGCATGCTGAAATTCTCGGCGCTGCGATAGACAATATCTTCCCGGTTTTCCGTTTCCTTTTTCTTCAGTTCCAGGTATTTTTCGATGATGTCGTTCGCATCTCTTGTCTCGTTGGCTATGTCCTGGTAGAACTCGGTTACGGTTTTGTATCCCAGCTTTTTTATCAGGCGCATCATCACTGCTTCATCGTATTCCAGTTTGCGGTTCTTGAATTTACGTTCTATGGTTTCTTTGGCGAACTCTGTCTGGCGGGCTTCTATCTCTTTGATGGCCTGGCGTATTTTGGTTCTTGCCTTCGAAGTGGTGACGATGTTCAGCCAGTCGCGTTTGGGTGTCTGGGTGTTTGAAGTCATGACTTCTACCTGGTCACCGCTGTTCAGCGTTTGCTTTAATTGTGCGTTCTTTCCGTTCACCTTTGCTCCGATACACTTGGACCCCAGTTTGCTGTGGATGGCGAAAGCAAAGTCCAGTACGGTCGCTCCTTTCGGCATCTTGTACAAGTCACCTTTGGGGGTGAATACGAATACTTCGTCTTCGTATAATTCCAGTTTGAACTGGTCCATCACTTCCAGGTCACTGTCGGCGTTCTCCAGTGTTTCCCGGATGGAGGTCAGCCATTCATCCAGACCGCTTTCTCCTTTTACGCCTTTGTAACGCCAGTGGGCTGCCAGACCACGTTCCGCTATCTCGTCCATGCGTTCGGTGCGTATCTGTACTTCCACCCATTTGCCTTCAGGCCCCATTACAGTGGTATGCAAGGATTCGTATCCGTTACTTTTGGGTACGGAGAGCCAGTCGCGCAGACGTTTGGGATTGGGCATATACATATCGGTCACAATGGAATATACCTGCCAGCATTCTTGTTTTTCCTTGTCGACGGGAGAGTCCAGAATGATTCGGATGGCAAACAAGTCATACACTCCTTCGAAGGGACATTTCTGTTTCTTCATTTTCTGATAGATGGAATGGATGGACTTGGTACGCCCTTTCATGTGGAACTTCAATCCTGCTTCTTCCAGCTTATGCTGTATCGGTTCGATAAAGGCGGCTATGTATTTGTCACGGGAGGCTTTCGTTTCGTTCAGTTTGTCCTTTATATGATAATATACGTCGTGTTCGGTATATTTCAAGGAAAGGTCTTCCAGCTCCGATTTCAGTTTGTATAGCCCCAGCTTGTGTGCCAGCGGTGCGTACAGATAGGCAGCTTCGTTGGCTACTTGGGTGCGTGCTTCTATATTGGGAGTCTCCTTTATCTGTCTCATCAGGTTCACGCGGTCTGCAATGATGATCAGAATAACACGCATGTCTTCGGCAAAGGAGAGCAGCAGGTTGCGGAAATTTTCCGATTCTATGGTAGGGCTTTTGGAGTATAGCTCATTGATTTTCACAAGACCGCGTATGATCCCCGCTACATCCTCTCCATATTCCTGTTGTACAGATGCTAAGGTGCATAAATGGTTCTTTACCGATTCGTGCAGCATGATCCCCAGGATGGAAGCCCGTTTCATCCCAATTTCCTCGGCCACGATGACAGCGGTCTGCATATCTTTGATGATAGGATTCATTCCGAAACAATTTCGTGGCAGGTTACCTTCGGCAACTGCTTTTATGAGGTGTATTTTTAACTTATGGCAATCACCCTTCTGCAAGGTGTCGCCGGATAATTGCAGCAATCGTTTATAGAGGGCGAACAGTTGCTCACGCTCTTTGGCTGTGAAAAATGCTTTTTCTTCCATAACACGTGAAATCTTTTCGAGGGTAAAGGTAGTTTTTTTCTTTATTTATTAGGTAGTGTTCTCGCATTTTTTTGTATTTTTGGGCAATTAATAGTGAAAGAATAAGGTAACAATTTATTTAAACCATATAAAATCATGTACTTATGTTAACACCTGAAGACAAAGACTTATTAGTGAAAAAAGGAATTTCCGAGCAGCAGATTGCAGAACAACTGGCTTGCTTTGAAAAGGGTTTCCCATTTTTGAAGTTGGATGCAGCCGCTTCTGTTGAAAAGGGAATCATGGCTCCCGCCGAAAATGAAATGAAAAATTATTTGGAAGCATGGGATACATATAAGGAAGGGGAGAAAACTATCGTGAAGTTTGTACCCGCCTCTGGTGCTGCCAGTCGCATGTTCAAGAATTTGTTCGAATTCCTGGGGGCTGATTATAATACTCCGAAGACTGATTTCGAAAAGAAATTTTTCGACCATATTCATAGCTTCGCATTCTACAATGACTTGAATGCGGCTTGTATGGATAATACAGGAAAGGATATTGATGCTTTGATGGCCGGGAAGGAGTATAAACCTATAGTAGCCAATCTGCTGGAAGCTGCCGGCTTGAACTATGGGGCATTACCGAAGGGGTTGTTGAAATTCCATCGGTATGCGGATGGTGTGCGTACACCGCTGGAAGAACATTTGGTGGAGGGTGCGTTGTATGCGGCAGGCAAGACCGGAAAAGTGAATGTGCATTTCACCGTTTCTACGGAACATCGTGAGTTGTTCACAAAGCTGGTGGAAGAGAAGGTTGCCGTTTATGCAAAGAAATACGGGGTGGAATATGATGTGTCGTTTTCTGAACAGAAGCCGAGTACGGATACGGTTGCTGCCGATATGGAGAACAAACCTTTCCGCGATAAAGGCAAGCTGTTGTTCCGTCCGGGGGGGCACGGCGCGCTGATTGAGAACCTGAATGATTTGGATGCCGATGTTATCTTTATCAAGAATATAGATAATGTGGTTCCCGATCGCTTGAAAGAGGATACTGTTACGTATAAAAAGCTGATTGCGGGGGTACTGGTTACTCTGCAGAAGCAGGTATTTGAATATTTGGAATTACTGGATGGCGGTAAATATACACATGCGCAGCTGGAAGAGATCATTCGTTTCTTACAGCAGACTTTATGTTGCCGCAAACTGGATATCAAGGATCTGGAAGATGCCGACCTGGTTATTTATCTGCGTAAGAAGTTGAACCGTCCGATGCGTGTATGCGGTATGGTGAAGAATGTGGGTGAACCGGGAGGCGGCCCGTTCCTGGCTTATAATGCGGATGGTACTGTTTCATTGCAAATTTTGGAAAGTTCTCAGATTGACATGAATGATCCGGTCAAGAAAGAGATGTTCGAGAAGGGTACTCACTTTAATCCGGTGGATTTGGTGTGTGCGGTACGCGATTATAAAGGAAACAAATTCGACTTGGTGAAGTATGTGGATAAGGCTACAGGTTTTATCTCTTATAAATCAAAGAACGGTAGAGAACTGAAAGCATTGGAGCTTCCGGGCTTGTGGAACGGCGCAATGAGTGACTGGAACACTGTTTTTGTTGAAGTGCCGTTGAGTACCTTTAATCCGGTGAAGACTGTGAATGATTTGTTGCGTGAACAGCATCAATAATTCCTTTTTTTATTATAGACTACATGGATTTATACAGATCGGACGATTTGTGTAGGCCCGTGTAGTTTTTTGTGAAATTAATTTATATACCCTTGATTACTAACCTATAATTAAAAAGAATGAACCTGCTGACCTTTATTGCCCCACTGGCTGTGGCGGCAACTTTTATGATGCCGGCCGATGCTGCAAATCACAAAGAATTACCGGCATTGGGAAATACTCATATTCAAGTATTCGACAAAACCCCTGTTTGTTTTCGTCCCGATTCTTTCCCTAATTATACTCCTGCCAATGCTGACGGAGTGATCCGTCTGGTAAACGGGCGTATCATTTTAAAGAAAATAACCTTGCCCGATTATAAAAGGGATGTGGATGTTACCCTGAAAGTAACTGTAGCTTCCAATGGTGACCGTTGGGATAAATCTGGCTCTTGTTTTGTGCTTCCCAAAGAATCGGTGATTAATCTGATGAATATAGCCGAAGGCAAGAGGGCGTTTCCTGCGGTAGACAGTACCAAATATGAAAAAATGATTGGTATTGTTCCGGGTCAGGATTATGTGCCTACCCTTGAACTGATGCGTTTTATGACCCCGTTCGGTGTGGGGTATTATAGTTCGGATAATGATTCTTTGAGCAGCAAGAGGCGTCCTGTATATATCCCGAAATGGGAAAAGAGTGTGACTTGGGTGCAGGATATTACCGATCTTTATCCGGCATTGGAGAGAGAGGCATACGTGGGAATTTATATTGATACATGGACTGCCGAGGGGTATGTGGCCAGTATGGAATTGGATGTGAAGGAGAGTAAGATCACTTGCGACGTGATGCCGGAGCGCCGTGTGAAGCCTTTGATGAATACGGTGTATTATATCGGACAGACTTATCCGGATATTTTCTCACGCAAAGATGTGGTGATGGATTTTGATATGCCGAAAGCTGCCAAGAATGTTCGTTTGAAGTATATTGTAACAGGTCACGGAGGACATAGTGGCGGAGATGAGTTTGTGGAGAAACGGAACATCGTGTCTGTTGATGGCAAGGAGGTGTTGAATTTCATTCCTTGGCGTGATGACTGTGCTTCTTTCCGCCGTTTTAATCCGGCCACGGGAGTATGGCTGATACCACGAGTTGCCGCATATATAGGTGATAAGGGGTATACGACAAAAGAGATTGAAGAACCTTTGGCTTCTTCGGATTTGTCCCGTTCCAATTGGTGTCCGGGTAGCGATGTGATGCCTGAGGAGGCTGTTATTGGTGACTTGTCGGCCGGTAAACATTCTTTTAAGGTAAGTATCCCTGAGGCACAACAGGTAGATGGCAATAAATTGAATCATTGGCTGGTTTCAGCTTATTTGGTTTGGGAGGAATAACTTTTCCCGATTATTAATAGCTGCTGGAGCGGTTTGAATCTTTCCGAATATGAATGGTGAATTTCTTTCGGAAGGATTCAAAGCCTCTTTGCGGTAAATGGACATTATTTGTTTTTTCTTTTCATGCTGCGGATGATTTCTTTGTCCTCCGTGCTTACCCGATAAGATTCTATGATTTTTTGTAGTGCCTTATTGTAAGTAAAGTCATCTAAATGATTTTCCTTCAGATAGTTCATCGTTTTTTGAGGAAACTTGACATAACATACGGATAAAGCCCATGCTACAGCCATCTTCACATAATATCCTTCGTGACTGATCCGGTCCATCCATTGCAATACGTTGTCTATATACTCTTCGTCAATATAATGAGCCATTGCCATTACTACTCCGAAACGTATTTCATATTCTTTGTCGGATTTCATCCGGTCTTCCAAAAATAGCCAGACCCTTTTCTTGTTCTTGTCCACAAACCGTTGTTTGCCGTAAAAGTCAAAGGTGTCACAAACAGACCAACTGTTGATGATGGCAATAAACCGGGCAACCAGTGAAAGATATGCTTGCGTGTCTTTCATTTTCAGATTACTTATTACCATACCTTGTAGCATACGTTCCTCCATATAATAAGTATCCGCAGTCTGTAGATAACTCTCCCAGTCATCTTTGGCAATTTGTGCTCCTAACCGCCTTAGGGCAGGGATGCGGATACCCAATACATTTTCTATTCCCGGATGCAGCGATTCGGTAAACTTTTTATTTCCATTTTCTGCCAGTTGCAGCAAATTTTCTTTTATGGTCAATCCATTGATACGATATTCGTCCATTTTGTTTTTGTAAGATAGGGTTAGATTTTCAGTCCCATGATATAATCGTTCATATAATATCCGTTGCCTATATGGAAATCTCCTTCTGCAACTTTTTCCATTCCCAAATGTTGGTAGAATTGTAAAGCCTTATTGTTACGGTTTACATTCAAATGCATTTCGCAAGGTCCGGGATGGATTTCTTTAATTGCTTTGACGGCCTGCTCAAATAGTGCTTTGCCCAACCGGCAACCTTGAAAAAGGGGAAGTACATAGATTTTCTGCAGATGAAATAAATGTTCTCCTTCGGGCTGTATGGAAACATATCCGGCAGCTTCTCCATCTTTGTAAGCTATGTAATAGATGTGCCCTTCCTCTTCCATTTGTTTACGCAGGTTTTTCGGAGAGTACATCCAGTCCATCATGTAATCCAATTGTTCTTTTGAAAGAATTTCCCGGTAGGTAGCCGGAAACACGATCTGAGCCATCTCGTTAATCAACTGAATATCATTGGTCGTTGCCTTTTTTATGGTAAACATGATCTTTATATCTTTTTAGTGTTATAACGAGAGGCAAAGATAAACTTTTTGCAAGAAAAAAAGGGGATTCCTTTCTTTTTCTTGTTTAAATATTAATTTATGCAAAATAGTAGAACTATGTAATACAAGGTACTTGTATAATACATATATTTGTGCCAAACAAAGTATTATAGATTATGAATGTAGACAATGTACGATCTCAGATGCGCAAAGGAATGCTGGAATACTGCATTTTATTGTTGTTGCACAAAGAGCCGTCATATGCTTCGGATATCATTCAAAAATTGAAAGAAGCCCGGCTCATTGTAGTAGAAGGGACGCTTTATCCGCTGCTTACCCGGCTGAAAAACGATGACCTGCTCTCATACGAATGGGTAGAGTCCACTCAGGGACCACCTCGTAAATATTATAGTCTCACTCCTCAGGGTGAAACATTCCTTAGCGGACTGGAGGCTGCCTGGGAGGAGCTGGCGAATACAGTGAATCATTTAAAAAACAATTAAAAACAGGATACAATGAAAAAGACTTTAACCATAAATTTAGGAGGTACCGTTTATCATATAGACGAAGACGCTTACCATTTGTTGGATAACTATTTAACTAACCTGCGTATTCACTTCTGTCGTGAGGAGGGAGCGGAAGAAATTGTACATGATATAGAATTACGTATCTCTGAGCTGTTTACCGACCGTTTGAATGAAGGTAAACAGGTTATTACCATTGAAGATGTGGAAGAAATCATAGCCCGGATGGGTAAACCCGAAGATCTTTCCGATGAAGAAAGTGGAGAAGCATCGGGTTCGGAAAAACAAAAAGGAACCACTATGCGCCGCTTGTTTCGTGATCCGGACAATAAGGTACTAGGTGGAGTGGCTTCCGGACTGGCTGCTTATATGGGATGGGATGTTACTTGGGTACGTATCATTCTATTGGTTCTTGGTTTCTTTGTTCATGGGGTGATATTGGCTTATATCATAGCGTGGATTATTATTCCTATGGCGCGTACCGCTCCCGAGAAACTCGCCATGAAGGGGGCTGCTATTAATATGGAGAATATAGGCAAGACTGTAACAGACGGATTTGAAAAAGTGAATGATTATGTACGCTCAGACCGTCCTAGGAGTATCTTGCAAAAGATAGGGGAGGGGATTGTGTCTGTGGCAGGGTTCCTTATCAAGTTCCTGCTTGTTTTCATTGCTATTTGCTGTGCGCCTGTATTGTTTGTATTATTGATTGTCTTTTTTGCATTGCTGATGGCGGCTACGGGACTGATTGCTGCATTGCCGGCTGTGCTTTATGAGGTGCTGCCTGCGGTTAATTGGGCTACGGTGGGTAGCTCTCCGGGGTTGACTGTCGCTATGTCCGTAGCAGGTATTCTGGTTATCGGTATTCCTATTATAGGACTGATACACATGCTGATGCGTCATTTTGGAGGTTGGCAACCCATGTCCATTGTAACCAAAATTATATTTATCGTATTGTGGCTCATCGCGTTGGGAGTGGGTGTTTTCTTTGTACTGAATGATCCAAATATTGCTTCAATGATATCGTATAGTTTATAAAATACACTATCTTTGCAGATGGAAAGTTGGGAATCAAGAGGTGTCTTGTTCTCAACTCTCCGTTTTTTGTAAGGAATATCAAACATATATAAATACTATGACTAAGAAGATTTTATTGCTGGGTTCTGGCGAATTAGGTAAGGAATTCGTCATTGCGGCAAAACGTAAAGGGCAGTATGTTATTGCTTGCGACTCTTATGCAGGTGCTCCGGCCATGCAGGTGGCTGATGAATTTGAAGTGTTCAGTATGCTTGACGGTGATGCGTTGGATGCTGTGGTAGCCAAACACAAGCCGGATATAATTGTGCCTGAAATTGAAGCTATCCGTACCGAACGTCTGTATCATTTGGAACAGGAAGGTATTCAAGTAGTGCCGAGTGCCCGTGCAGTGAATTTCACGATGAACCGCAAGGCCATTCGTGATTTGGCAGCTAAGGAATTAGGATTAAAGACAGCCAAGTATTTCTATGCCAAGTCTTTGGAAGAATTGCAGGAGGCCGCAAAAGAGATTGGTTTTCCCTGTGTGGTGAAACCTTTGATGTCTTCATCCGGCAAAGGCCAGTCTTTGGTCAAGAGCGCGGATGAGTTGGAACAGGCATGGCATTATGGATGTGAAGGCAGTCGTGGAGATATTAAAGAATTGATCATTGAGGAATTTATTCAGTTCGATAGTGAGATTACTTTGCTCACCGTCACTCAGAAAAACGGTCCAACTTTGTTCTGTCCGCCTATCGGACATGTACAGAAAGGGGGAGATTATAGGGAAAGTTTCCAGCCGGCGCACATTGATCCCGAACATTTGAAGGAGGCACAGCGTATGGCCGATAAAGTGACGGCGGCTTTGACCGGTGCGGGAATCTGGGGAGTTGAATTTTTCTTGAGTCATGAAAACGGAGTTTATTTCTCCGAACTTTCTCCCCGTCCGCATGATACCGGAATGGTGACTTTGGCAGGTACTCAGAATTTAAATGAGTTTGAGTTGCATCTGCGTGCGGTGTTAGGACTTCCTATCCCTGAAATTACACAAGAACGCATAGGGGCCAGTGCAGTGATTCTTTCTCCAATTGCCAGCAAGGAAGCTCCCCGTTATCGTGGTGAAGAGGAAGTTTGTAAGGAGACAAATACTTATCTCCGTATTTTTGGTAAACCTTATACAAAATTGAACCGCCGTATGGGAGTTGTGGTTTGTTATGCTCCTAATGGCAGTGACTTGGACGCTTTGCGTGACAAGTGCAAGGCTGCTGCTGCAAAGGTAGAGGTGTATTAATATCTTGTATTGATGGATATAAAATAAAGGTCCGGGCTTTTCCAAGTCCGGACCTTTTGTTGTTCCAAAGGTGTGCTTCCCTGAAACAAGGTTTTATAGTTTTTCTTTTTAAAAGAAGGGCGTAGGGAGACTTTTTTCTGTAAGGAGTATGTGGCCTTGTAATCAGATTCATCCTTAAAATATTTTATTCGGATTCCTAAACCTTTCCTGACGTATGGTTAAGGGTTTTCTTCCTGCCTGTTTTATCTCCGCAAGCCTTTGGAGTTGTCTCCATAAGCTTTGGAGTTAACTCCATAGCCTTGGGAGATAACTCCAAAGGCTATGGAGATAGAATATATCCGTATAAAAAGGTTTAATCTGAAGATAGAAAAGGCTTATACAATAGGGAGGATATGAGCATTCGTTTAATTCCGTTAGCGGGTTATTGCTTTTTTCATCCCTTCCGGTCCTTTGGACTTCATGAGGCGGAAAGATTGGTTTAGTCATTCTTTCTTTTCTTGGTCCGGATTTGTAATGACTTCTTCGTCTTCCGGATAACTCCTGTTATCTTCTTCTTCCTCGTCAATGAAAAGTTCCGGTTGTTGAGGACCTTTGTGTCTGAACAATATAGCTGCGGCTATTCCGGCCGCTGCGCCCCCCAAGTGTCCCTCCCAAGAAGTGGTGGAGGAAGCGAACTGCGGGAACATGTTCCATACCAGGCTGCCATATAGAAAGGTGACAAGCAATGACAGGGCTACTAAAGGAACGTGTTTGCGGAGAATGCCACTGAAGAACAGAAAGAAGGCGAGTGAATAAATTATACTGCTGGCACCTATATGCCATCCAGGCTTGCCTATTATAAATGTAAGTATTCCACTGACTATCCAGATGAAAAAAAGTATACCAATGCCCAAATCACGATAAAAGTAGAGCAGACACCATAATAAAAAAAGAAGAGGAAAAGTGTTCGCAAATAAATGTCCCCAATCGGCGTGTATCAACGGAGAAGTGAGAATCCCCATTATTCCTTTGGTTTCTTTGGGATATATGCCCCAGGTGATAAAATCCCAATTCATGACACTTTCCATTGTACGCAGGGTGTACAGAATGAAAAGAAGTAATAACGGAAGAGCAAAAGCCAATAGAATTTTTTGAATTTCAAGTTTCATTTTGTCATAATTATGCTGATTTCTGTGCAATACTACGGATATTTGAGCGAAAAATGAAAAATATTTTGCTATTTAATTTTGCTTTATCCATTTAATTACTAATTTTGAGCGTTGCATACAAAAATAATATGTGACACAAATTGATATGGAAATTTGATTTATAACCTTAAAATAACAACTATGAGTTACTTACGATTTGACAAGACTCTTATGACGAACCTCGGGGAATCATTACCGAAAGAAATTCTCCGCACAAACCGTTCAGGGGCTTACCATTGTACAACCATTGTTGATTGCAATACGAGAAAATATCATGGATTGCTTGTCATTCCGGTGCCTGAGCTGGATGATGAAAACCATGTATTGTTATCGTCGTTGGATGAAACAGTGATACAACACGGCGCTGAATTTAACCTGGGGCTTCATAAGTATCAGGGTGACAATTACAGCCCCAGGGGACACAAGTATATCCGGGAATTCGAGTGTGAGAAAGTTCCTACCACTATATACCGGGTAGGTGGTGTGATTCTGAAGAAGGAAAAGCTTTTCGTTCATCATGAAAATAGAATTTTAATCCGTTATACTTTGCTGGAGGCACATTCGGCCACTACGTTGCGTTTGCGTCCGTTTCTGGCTTTCCGCAGCGTCCGTCAGTATACTCATGAGAACGCACAAGCCAGCCGTGACTATCAGGAGGTGGACAATGGGATCAAGACATGCATGTATCCGGGCTATCCCGAATTATATATGCAATTGAACAAGAAGAACGAATTCCACTATCAGCCGGATTGGTATCGGGGAATTGAGTATCCCAAAGAGCAGGAGAGAGGATATGATTTTAATGAAGATTTGTATGTTCCGGGTTATTTTGAAGTGGACATAAAGAAAGGTGAAAGCATTGTCTTTTCAGGAGGTGTTTCCGAGGCCGGTACCCGTACATTAAAGAGAACCTTTGAAGAGGAGGTGGAAGAACGTACTCCGCGTGATAATTTCCAGCACTGTCTGATAAATGCTGCCCATCAGTTCTTAAATAAACAGGGAGATGAGTTTTATATTCTGGCAGGATATCCGTGGTTTAAATGCCGTGCGCGCGATATGTTTATTTCCCTGCCGGGACTGACATTGGCGATTGATGAAGTGGCTAAGTTTGAAATGGTGATGGAAACGGCCCGCAAGGCAATTCATGACTTTATTAATGATGAGCCTGATGATGTTAAAGTGTACGAAATGGAGCATCCTGATGTCTTGCTTTGGGCAGTGTGGTGTATCCAGCAATATGCCAAGATGGTGTCGCGTGACCAATGCCGTGAGAAATATGGTACATTGTTGCAGGACATTATGGAATACCTTCGCCGGGAGAATCATCCGAACCTTTTCTTGCATTCAAACGGTCTGCTATATGCCAACGGAACGGAAAAGGCTATCACATGGATGAATTCTACCGCAAACGGACGTCCTGTGATTCCTCGTACAGGCTATATCGTAGAAATTAATGCTTTGTGGTATAATGCTTTACGCTTTACAAATGAACTGTTGGGCGAAGGTGGAAACAATAATTTGGCTGAAACGTTAAATGTATTGGCAGAAAAGACGGGAAAGGCTTTCGTGGATACTTTCTTGAATGAGTATGGTTATTTACTGGATTATGTGGATGGCAATATGATGGACTGGAGTGTGCGTCCGAACATGATATTTACTGTAGCATTCGACTATTCTCCGCTTGATGCCCGTCAGAAGAAAGGGGTGTTGGACATTGTGACCAAAGAACTGCTTACCCCGAAAGGGCTCCGTTCGCTCAGCCCGAAGAGTGGCGGTTACAACCCGAACTATGTAGGTCCTCAGATGCAGCGTGATTATGCTTATCATCAAGGTACCGCATGGCCTTGGCTGGCTGGCTTCTATTTTGAAGCTTACCTTCGTATTTATAAGATGAGTGGCATAGGATTTGTGGAGCGTCAGCTGATAGGCTACGAAGACGAAATGACTTCTCATTGTATTGGCTCTATACCTGAACTGTTTGATGGTAACCCGCCTTTCAAAGGTCGTGGAGCTGTATCATTCGCTATGAATGTGGCAGAGATATTACGAGTATTATATTTATTGAGTAAATACAATTATTGAAAGGAGGGACCTGTATGAAAGTATTAATGTTTGGATGGGAATTTCCTCCCAAAATATATGGTGGTCTTGCTGTAGCATCTTACGGTATAACAAAAGGTCTGAGTCTGCAAGGTGATATGGAAACAACCTTCTGTTTGCCCAAACCTTGTGGCGACGAAGAAAAGTTTCTGAACATTATAGGCATGAACCAAGTGCCCATTGTGTGGCGTGATGTGGATTATGATTACTTAAAGTCACGTCTTTCGACTTCGACTCCGGAACAGTATTATGCTTTCCGTGATCATATCTATTCTGATTTCTCATATATGCACGTCAATGATCTGGGGTGTATGGAGTTTGCCGGCGGCTATCCGGGAAACCTTCATGATGAGATCAATAACTTTTCTATTATTGCCGGTGTGGTTGCGCGCCAGCAAGAATTTGATATTATCCATGCGCACGACTGGCTGACTTATCCGGCTGGTGTGCATGCCAAGCTGGTAAGTGGCAAACCTTTGTGCATCCATGTGCATGCTACTGATTTTGACCGTTCGCGCGGTAAAGTGAATCCTACAGTATATGCTATGGAAAAGAATGGCATGGATCATGCCGACTGTATTATGTGTGTGTCCGAGCTGACCCGTCAGACTGTTATTCACCAATATCATCAAGACCCGCGCAAATGTTTTGCCATGCACAATGCCGTTTATCCGCTTTCGCAAGATTTGCTGGACATTCCTCGTCCTGATCACTCGAAAGAAAAAGTGGTGACTTTCCTGGGGCGTATCACGATGCAGAAAGGACCCGAGTATTTTGTGGAAGCCGCCGCATTGGTCTTGAAGCGTACCCGTAACATCCGTTTTGTAATGGCAGGATCGGGAGACATGCTGGACGCCATGATCAATCTGGCTGCGGAACGAGGTATTGCAGACCGTTTTCATTTCCCGGGGTTCCAGCGTGGGCGTCAGGTTTATGAAGCATATAAAAACAGTGATGTATTCGTAATGCCTTCCGTGTCAGAACCTTTTGGTATTGCTCCTTTAGAGGCTATGCAGTGCGGAACTCCTTCTATCATCTCAAAGCAATCGGGTTGCGGTGAAATTTTGGATAAAGTAATCAAGACAGATTATTGGGATATCAACGCTATGGCCGATGCCATCTATTCTATTTGTACGAATCCTTCTCTTTTCCAATATCTGCAGGAAGAAGGAAAGAAAGAGGTGGATGGCATTACATGGGAGAAAGTCGGCTTGAGAATCCGTGCCCTCTATGAGCAGGTGTTAAAAAACTATGGTAAATAATAAAACAATAACTAGGATATGAAAACAATATGTCTTTATTTTGAAATACATCAAATTATCCATCTGAAACGCTATCGCTGTTTTGATATAGGCCGTGACCATTATTATTATGATGATTATGAAAATGAGCGCGGCATCAGTGATATAGCCGAACGCTCGTATATTCCTGCGCTGAGTGCGTTGATTGAAATGGCAAAGAATCACGGTGATACTTTCAAGGTGGCTTTGTCTATCTCGGGTGTGGCGCTGGAACAGTTGGAAGTGCATGCGCCCGGTGTAATCGAGTTGTTGCATCAGTTGAATGAGACCGGATGTTGCGAATTCTTGTGCGAACCTTATTCTCACGGTCTTTCCTCATTGGCTAATGAAGATTGTTTCCGCGAAGAAGTGGAACGTATGCGTACCAAGATTAAACAAATATTTGGCAAGGAGCCGAAGGTATTCCGTAACTCCAGCTTGATTTATTCGAATGATATTGGCGCTACGATAGCCGATATGGGCTTTAAAGGTATGTTGACTGAAGGCGCGAAACATATTTTGGGTTGGAAGAGCCCGCACTACCTGTATCATTGTGCCATGAATCCGAACTTGAAGTTATTGCTTCGCGATTTCAAATTGTCTGATGACATCAGCCTGCGTTTCTCTAATTCCGAATGGAATGAATATCCGTTGTTTGCCGACAAATATATAGATTGGATTGCAGCTTTGCCGGAGGAGGAGCAGGTTATCAATATTTTCATGGAACTTTCTGCTTTGGGTATCGCCCAGCCATTGTCTTCCAATATTTTGGAATTTATGAAAGCACTGCCTGTCTGCGCAAAAGAAAGAGGGGTTACTTTCTCTACTCCGACCGATATCATTACCAAACTGAAATCTGTGGATCAGGTGGATGTTCCTTATCCTATGTCATGGATAGACGAGGAACGCGATATCAGTCCGTGGTTAGGCAATGTGATGCAGCGTGAGGCTTTCAATAAACTTTATAGTGTGGCAGAACGTGTTCATTTGTGCGATGATCGCCGTATTAAGCAGGATTGGGATTATTTGCAGGCAAGTAATAATTTCCGCTTCATGACCACTAAGAATACCGGTATTTGGTTGAATCGTGGTATTTATGATTCTCCGTATGATGCTTTCACCAACTATATGAACATTTTGGGTGATTTTATAAGTCGTGTCAATTCGTTGTATCCGGTAGATATGGATAACGAAGAATTAAATTCGTTGCTTACTACCATTAAGAATCAGGGCGAGGAATTGGTGGCTTTGAACAAGGAAGTGGAGAGATTGCAGGCTAAACTGGAGAAAGCTGAAGGCAAAAAGGCTCCTGCCGTAAAGAAAGAACCTGCGGCCAAGAAAGCAACGGCAAAGAAGCCGGTTGCCAAGAAAGCTGCTTCGAAGAAAGAAGAATAACAGAAATATAATATAAAGGACTTAAGAATTCACCGTTGTGCTTTCGGAAAACTGGTTTTAAGGTTGTAAGAGGCGGAACGGTGTTTTTCTATATAAAAGTTTGCTGCATTGAATATTTTATTTACCTTTGCCAATCTCAGATACGAAAAAACATGAAACAATTGTGCCAGAATAAACATACGATACGTTTCCGCTATTGGAGCCGGAAGAAGTACGCTATGTTTTATAGCTTGGGCAAATATGTAACTATTGGTAATCTGAAAAAGGAGATTGCCGATGTATCGTTGGGTAAACAGGCAAATGTTTGCACGGCATTCTCTGTTTGCTCTTCCGCACGGAAAGAGGATGCTGGAGAGGAATATGAAGAAGGAATGGCCCCTGTTGAATCCATGTTGCAAATGTTTCGGATCCAACTGCCTCAACCACAGGTGGCTGACGTGATTTGTCTTTTTTATTTAAATAAATATTTGTTTGCCGGAAAGATGTGCCATGCATCTTTTCGGCTTTTTTTGTCTTAATATGAACTGTATATGATGCTGAATGCAATAAGAAACAAAGTGTTGGGCGGTGAGAAGATTACCGTAGAAGAAGCCCGTTGGCTGTCCTGCCAGGCAGAGAAACAGGATTTGTATGATGCGGCTCATGAGATAACACGGGTCCTGGCTTCTCGGAAATTCGATATGTGTTCCATTATCAATGCTAAATCCGGTAAATGTCCTGAGAATTGTAAATGGTGCGCACAGTCTGCACATTATAAAACAAAAGCGGATGTTTATGATTTGGTTGGGAAGGAAGAATGTCTGCGCCATGCTTTGTATAACGAAGCGCAGGGAGTATCCCGTTTTTCTTTGGTGACCAGCGGCAGGAAACCGGGTAGCCGTAACATGGACCGGCTATGTGAGACAACAGAGTACATGCGTGCGCATTCGCATATTCAGTTATGCGCTTCTTTAGGATTGCTGGATGAAGCGGAATTGGAACGGCTGTTTAAGGCAGGCATCACCCGTTATCATTGTAATCTGGAAACGGCTCCCTCTTATTTTTCATCTCTATGTTCTACTCATACACAAGAACAGAAAATAGAAACGTTGCAGGCAGCACGCAGGGTGGGGATGGATGTATGTAGCGGAGGAATCATCGGCATGGGCGAAACAATGGAACAGCGTATTGAGTTTGCTTTTACACTGAGGGAATTGGAAGTACAGTCTATTCCTATAAACCTGTTACAGCCTATACCCGGCACTCCATTGGAAAAAATGGATCGTCTTGCAGAGGCGGAGATTCTGACAACCATCGCTTTATTCCGTTTTATCAATCCCACAGCCTTTCTTCGTTTTGCCGGAGGGCGTTCACAGATGAGTGTGGAAGCTGTAAAGAAAGCATTGTATATCGGTATTAATTCTGCCATTGTGGGAGATTTGCTGACTACATTAGGTTCCAAAGTATCAGAAGATAAAATATTGATAGAAGAGGCCGGGTATTCGCTTTGATACATTATAAAGTTATTATAACAATAAGGAAATAATATATGGAAAATTTTGACAGGGAGCATTTATGGCATCCTTATACATCGACTACTCATCCGCTGTCCACTTATAAGGTAAGACGGGCGGATGGAGTATATATAGAATTGGAGGACGGAAGATGTTTGATAGAAGGGATGTCTTCGTGGTGGTGCATGGTACATGGATACAATCATCCGGTATTGAACCAAGCGCTCAAGGAACAGATAGACCGTATGAGCCATGTCATGTTCGGCGGACTGACACACGATCCGGCCATCGAATTAGGCAAGTTGTTGCTGAAGATTGTTCCTCCCCGTATGCAGAAAATATTTTATGCTGATTCCGGTTCGGTTGCGGTAGAAGTGGCACTGAAAATGGCCGTGCAATATTGGTATGCGCAAGGGAAGGAAAAGAAAAACAATTTTGTAACTATTCAGTCCGGATATCATGGAGATACGTGGAATGCCATGTCCGTTTGTGATCCGGTGACCGGTATGCATCATATTTTTGGCCCTACATTGCCTGTGCGTTATTTTGTTCCTGCTCCCCGGTCGCGCTTTGGCGGAATCTGGTATGAAGAGGATATAGAACCCTTGAAGGAAATATTGGAACAGCATCATGAAGAAATGGCTGCATTGATTTTGGAACCTATTGTACAAGGGGCGGGCGGAATGCGTTTTTATCATCCTGAGTTTTTGCGCCAGGTAGAGAAACTTTGCAGGCAATATCGTCTGTTGTTAATCTTTGATGAGATAGCGACAGGTTTCGGAAGAACAGGGAAACTGTTTGCTTGGGAGCATGCAGGTGTCCAGCCCGATATCATGTGCATAGGTAAGGCACTGACCGGTGGATACATGACTTTCTCTGCTGTCCTTGCCAGTGATGAGGTGGCTGATACCATTTCCGGCGGTTATCCGGGAGTCTTTATGCACGGTCCTACTTTTATGGGAAATCCGTTGGCTTGTGCCGTAGCGAAAGCATCCGTGGAATTGTTGCTTTCATATAGTTGGGAGGAAAAGGTAAAGGCTATTGAATCACAATTGAAGAGGGAGCTGGCTCCTGCTGCTTTATTGCCGCAGGTGGCTGATGTGCGTGTATTGGGAGCTATCGGGGTTATTGAAGTGAAGAAACCGGTAGATATGGCTTTCATGCAACGTCGTTTTGTCGAAGAAGGAGTATGGGTACGTCCTTTTGGAAAACTGGTGTATATCATGCCGCCTTTTATAATTCAGCCGGAAGAATTGAGCAAATTGACGCATTCACTGGTAAAGATAGTAGGAGAATTAAAAGAATAAGTGATAGTATTGGGAAAAATAGAAAAAATGAATTCATTAACAGACTGGGAAAGGGAATTAGCCCTGCTTGAAAATAAAAGTAATCTTCGTAAGTTGCCTGTTATCCGCCATTGGGGAAGAGAGGTGGAGGTGAATGGAAAAGTGATGCTTAACCTTTCATCCAACGATTATCTGGGATTGGCTGCTTACCTGCCATTACGTACGGAATTCTTGCAAAGTCTTACTCCCGACACTTTTCTTCCTTCCTCTTCATCCTCTCGGCTGCTGACAGGAAATTTTAATATCTATGTTCAGATAGAGGATTTGCTTGCCCGACTGTTTCGGAAGGAAAGCGCGTTGGTTTTTAATAGTGGTTATCACATGAATGCCGGTATTCTTCCTGCAGTGAGCGATGCTCGTACATTGATTCTTGCCGATAAACTGGTACATGCCAGCATTATTGACGGCATTCGTTTATCGGCGGCCAAGTGTATCCGGTACCGGCATAACCGATATGACCAATTGGAACAGTTGCTGGTTTCCAATCATGCCGGGTATGATAGAATAATTATTGTAACCGAAAGTATTTTCAGTATGGACGGTGATGAGGCCGATCTCCGCCGTTTGGTCACTTTGAAGCAACAATATGATAATGTATTGCTGTATGTGGATGAAGCGCATGCTGTAGGGGTGCGGGGGATACATGGCCTGGGGTGTGCGGAAGAACAGGATTGTGTGGCTGACATCGATTTTTTATGTGGAACTTTTGGTAAAGCGTTGGCCTCAGTAGGAGGCTATATTGTTTGTTCGAAGACCATCCGTGATTATTTGATCAATAAAATGCGTACATTCATATTTACAACGGCTCTTCCTCCTGTCAACTTGCTATGGACATTCTTTATCCTGGAGCATTTGGACAGTTTCAGCTTCCGGAGGGAAAGGTTGAAGAGAATATCCTCTCTTTTGAAAGACGCGTTGGTAAAGAAAGGCTACGCTTGTCCTTCTACCAGCCATATTCTGCCAATGACGATAGGCGATAGCGGTGATACGGTGTTAAAGGCCGATTTCTTGCAGCGTAAAGGTTTTTATGCGTTGCCGGTGCGTCCTCCCACTGTGCCCGAAGGAACATCGCGTATCCGTTTTTCGTTGACAGCGGATATTACTGAAGAAGAAATAAAAAGTCTGATAGAATTGATATGAAACATTATTTTATACAACAAAAGCATCTTCCCCGATTGACACTTTTTTTTGCCGGTTGGGGAATGGATGAATGTCCTTTCATGGATTATTGCCCCGAAAATAGCGATCTGTTGGTTTGTTATGATTATCGTTCGCTGGATTTTGATTTCACGTTGTTGCAGGGTTATCAGGAGATTCGCCTGATAGCCTGGTCTATGGGAGTATGGGCCGCGTCTATGGTATTGCAGGATATGGACTTGCCTATTTGTGAGCGTGTTGCTTTGAATGGCACGGTAACTCCTGTCGATGATTTGAAAGGTATTCCGCAGCAAGTTTTTGAAGGAACACTGGAAGGCTTGAATGAGAGTACGTTGGAAAAGTTTATCCGCAGGATGTGTTTGAAAAAGGAGAATCTGGAAACATTCTTGTCGAAACGTCCGCAACGTGCGGTAGAGGAACTGCAAGAAGAGCTTCGGAGGATTGGAGAACAGGTAAAATCTTGCGCTGTTCCCAGTTTTGCATGGGAACGGGCTGTTATAGGCAAGAATGATTTGATTTTTACGGCGGTCAACCAAAGAAATGCATGGACCGGGACGGAAGTGGCAGAGTATGATATTCCTCATTATTCAGAAGAAATAATGAGAGATTTGCTATGCCCGTCTGTTATTTAAAACAAAAACATATGATTAATAAGCAATTGATAACCCGTCGCTTTTCCCGCGCTGTAGAGAGTTATAACCGTGAGGCGGTGGCACAAAAGCAGATAGCATACCGCATGAGTGATATGCTAAATCATTATTTGCCCCGTCCGTGCGGCCGGATATTGGAAATTGGTAGCGGGACGGGCTTTCTTACCCGTAGGTTGATGGAAACCCTCCATCCTGAAAAACTGGTGTTGAATGATATTTGTCAGGAGATGAGTTCTTGTTTCACCGATTTGTTGGGAAGCGGGCAGGCTACCTTTCTGGCAGGGGATGCCGAGTCCCTTCCTTTTCCAAAAGGACAGGATTTGATTGTATCATGCTCGGCATTACAGTGGTTTGTTTCTCCCGAGCTGTTTTTTGAACGTTGTAATACTTTGTTGAAGCAGAAAGGATATTTTGCTTTTACTACGTTCGGCAGGGATAATCTGAAAGAAGTTGCATCGGTTACCGGCAGCGGTCTTCACTATCGTTCTTTAGAGGAATTAGAAGAAGCGCTGCGCATACACTATGAGATCGTGAAGGCTCATGAGGAACGTATCTGTCTGACTTTCGGTACTCCGCTCGAAGTGCTTTATCACTTGAAACACACCGGGGTGGCTGCTGTCAGGCAACAAGCGTGGACTAAAAGGGATTTGCAGGATTTCTGTGACAAGTATGCCCGTTTGTTCAGTGATGGTCGTTCGGTGACTTTGACTTATCATCCTATTTATATTATTGCAAAGAAAAGACAATAGAAATAAAAAGAATCATGAAACAGAATGTATTTTTCGTAAGTGGTATTGATACAGATATTGGCAAAAGTTATGCCACGGCCTATCTGGCACATCTTTGGAACAAACAAGGATGTCGTACTATTACTCAAAAATTCATACAGACTGGAAATCCGGAAGGTTATTCGGAGGATATTGAGTTGCATCGTCGTCTGATGGGGATGGAGTATTTGCCTGAGGATGAGCAGGGACTTACCAAACCTGAAATATTTTCTTATCCGGCTTCTCCCCATTTGGCTTCACGAATAGATAACCGCGCCATTGATTTTGATAAAATAAAGCATGCCACGGAGGTGCTGAGTGAGCGCTATGATGCTGTTTTAGTAGAAGGAGCCGGGGGGCTGATGGTGCCGTTGACAGAAGATAATCTGACTATAGACTATGTTCAGGAATCGGGTTATCCCTTAGTTTTTGTTACTTCGGGACGATTGGGAAGTATCAACCATACATTATTGAGTTTTGAGGCTATAGAACGGAGAGGGATAAAGCTTCATACAGTGATGTACAATCTGTTTCCCGAAGGAGAGGATAAAATCATTCAAGCAGATACAGAAACTTATATTTGTCGTTATATAGAGAAGCATTTCCCGGATACAGCATTTGTGAAGGTACCTTGCTTGTAATTCATCTTTCTTGTTTATGATGTGTTTACCTGATAAAAAGAGGTTGTTCTACATCTGACGACCTCTTTTTGTTAGTTGTATCCATAATTTTCCGCTTAAGTTATAGTATGATTTTTACTTTGTGGAGTAGTCTTGGCCGTGTAATGAGTTAGTTCTCCTGTTCTGCATTGTACAAGGCGATATATCCGCGCTCTTCTGTACGGATGCGGACGGCATTCAAATGCGTCCTTGACATGTTTTGCCAATGCCTTTTACATTGTAATAGGAAAACCATTCGATTTTGGCTTCGAGCAATGCTTCTTTTACGTCCTCGAATTGGATCTTACAGATAATAGCTTCAATTTTTTTATTGTTGTATTTGTATTTTGTATATAATGTAATCTTTTTGCCTTCTAAAAAACTAATACTTTGTTGTTATCCTTGTCTGGTTATGCTCTTTATGATTAAAAACTTAGCCCGAAAACGAAATAAGCCCCTTCAGTGCGTGGGTTTACGGTGGCTTTTGCAAAAGCTGGAACGGAGAATGAATCAGTGATTTTTATCTCCTTGGCGGCTCCCAGGCTGATGTCGCATACGGTGAAACCGTTGGAACCGTTGCATACAGGGACTTCGGAATAGTTGTAAAAGTCTGTGCTCCACGGAGTCGCTCCTATTTCCGCTGTCCATTCCAGCCCTGCCAGTGTGAAAGGTACGGTAGCCGAGATATAGGACGAATGGGCTCTGTTTCCTCCGTTATTCACTCCGTCGGTTCCGGCGAAATTGGTATACCAGTTCAAGGCCAGCGGTCCGAAGTCATAACCTATTTGTGCCTCGAAGGTATGGTTGGTATTGTGTGAGCCGTAATGAAAATACCCCGGTCCTCCATTGAACCAGTAATCTGTGACGGAGATACTGAAACCTCCTGTGGCGTAGCCTAATGTGAGGTCAATCTCTTTTGTATCTTCTTTTTCGATACCTGCTGTTCCCCATGCAGACAATGAGAACCCTTTGTAAGAAACTGACAACGTGGGTTGGATACTGACACCCCCTAAATCCTGACCACGCCAGATGTATCCGCTTACGAGATCGGCTCCTACGCTGGCTTCCACTTTGTCCTGCGCCATGCCCATTGCCGGAACAGCTATTGCCAAGGCCGACAGAAATGTTGTTTTTCTAGAACTCTTTTTCATTGCTTTTTACCTTTTTAATTCATAATAGTGAGTTTGTTATATCTCGTATGTATTTGTTTTTCTTGTAATGGCTTGTGCTTGTTATGTGATAATACTTCAACGAATTCTATATTGGTTCGTTCGGGAAAAAGCGGATGATTCTCCAGTTTCGGACCTATTGCCGGCAAATTTACATCTTTTATATCATCTATGAAAACCACTAAATGTGGATTTCACATACAAACAAATGTTCTTTTGTATTCTTTTCCATCTACTGTGATTGTTTTTGCCAACATTTTGCCGTCCGGGGTATTTATTTGTCTGGAGTTGGCAAGCAGGGGAAGATCCATGTCCACTGTTACTTCTTCTACCAGCTCGTTCTCCGTATGCAGTTTTAGGACATGAGGTGCTTTAGGGTGTTTACGTATATATAGTCATTACCTGCTCCCTGCATCTTTGTGAACTTGATTGTTGTTACCATTTTGTCTATAATTTATTCTATTATTATTTCCTTTTGTCTTAATTTAGTGCAAATATATATCTTGTTGATGCTTAATAAATTTGAGCCTATATTCTGTTATGGAACATATAGTTTAGGTAATATTTTGTTGGTTATTCAGTGTTGTATAATTGGTATCATATATAATTAAGGTGGATGATTGATGTAACAAGATGATAATATATTATCTCATTTTTATATTATTTTGTTACCTTTGCATCCTGTTGGATAAAAAAGAGATTTGTAATGCAGAATATTATTGCGATAGAAAATGGTGTGACCCGCCATCCGCTGTACCGGATGAAGGAACCGGTGAATATGACACTTGCCACCGGAGAACATATAGCTGTTGTGGGAAGAAACGGGGCAGGAAAAAGTATATTGGTAGATACGATTACAGGCCGGTGGCCGTTGTTGATGAACGAAGTGAAGTATGATTTCTCTCCTTCTCCTTCGAAGATGGCATACGAGAATATAAAGTATATTGCTTTCCGTGATTCATACGGAGATTCCGATGGAAATTACTATTATCAGCAACGATGGAATGCCCATGATTTGGATGAAACCCCACTGGTACGTGATTTGTTGCCCGAAGCGACCGATTCAGGTCTGAAAAAGGCTTTGTATGAACTGTTTGGCATAGAGAGGATGCTGGATAAACATATTATTCTGCTTTCCAGTGGTGAGTTACGTAAGTTTCAACTGACAAAGACTTTGCTGAGTAATCCGCGTGTACTGATTATGGATAATCCCTTTATCGGACTGGATGCGAAGACGAGAGACCTGCTTCATACATTGTTGGGCGAACTGACTAAAGTAACCCATTTGCAGGTAATCCTTATCTTGTCTAAGTCCGATGATATTCCTGCTTTTATTACTCATGTTATTCCTGTGGAAGACAGGGTGTGTGGTAAAAAGATAACTTTGCAGGAATATTTGGCGGTCCGTAAGCCGATACCGGAACGGATACTTTCCGAAGAAAAGGAGGCACGGATTCTGAATTTGCCTTACGGCGGTGATTTGTATCACACCGAGCACGTAGTCGATTTGAACAAGGTAAGCATCCGTTATGGCGAGCGTACCATTTTGAAAGATTTGGACTGGACAGTGAAATGTGGCGAGAAATGGGCTTTGAGTGGAGAGAACGGTTCAGGAAAGTCTACGTTGTTGAGTTTGGTCTGTGCGGATAATCCGCAGAGCTATGCTTGTGATATTACCTTGTTCGGCAGAAAACGCGGTTCCGGAGAAAGTATTTGGGAGATAAAGAAGCATATAGGATATGTCAGTCCTGAGATGCATCGCGCTTATCTGAAGAACCTTCCTGCCATAGATATTGTGGCAAGCGGACTACATGATTCTGTGGGGTTGTACAAACGTCCGCGTCCCGAGCAGATGGCGGCTTGTGAATGGTGGATGGATATTTTTGGTATTGCAGATTTGAAAGACCGGAATTTCTTGCAGTTGTCCAGTGGCGAGCAGCGTCTGGTGTTGTTGGCCCGTGCTTTTGTGAAGGATCCTGAGTTGCTTATTTTGGATGAGCCTTTGCATGGGTTGGACTTGTACAACCGCCGGTTGGTGAAAGATGTGATAGAAACTTTCTGTCGTCGTAAGGACAAGACCATGATTATGGTGACACATTATCAGGAAGAGTTGCCCGCATGTATAACTAACTTTCTTTTCTTGAAGCGGAATTAAAAGTTCTTTTTCTAAAGGTACGTTCCGGGCAGACGGAAGACAACAGGTTAAACGATAGTGCCCTGTCGCTTTCCGGACAAGCCGGGATGTTGGGCTGAGTACAAATAATCCTACTGTTCGTTTCATAAATATAGCATTGAAATTTTTAAAAGAAAACGAATCATGGAAAACACATTAAAAAAGCCTATGACAGGCATTATTCCTCCTTTAGTGACTCCGTTACTGGATAATGACAAACTGGATATTGACGGTTTGGAAAGGTTGATAGAACGATTGATAAAAGGAGGGGTGCACGGATTATTTATACTGGGTACCACCGGAGAAGCGCAGAGTATCAGTTACCGGCTTCGCCATGAAATGATAAAGGAAACTTGCCGTATCAATGCCGGAAGACTTCCGGTTCTGGTTTGTATTTCCGATACATCAATTGTAGAAAGTATTCATCTGGCACATGTAGGGGCCGAGTGTGGTGCTTCAGCCGTAGTTTCCGCTCCCCCTTACTACTTTGCTCCGGGACAGCCTGAACTGGCCGAATTTTATGAGGACCTGATTCCTCAGTTGCCGTTACCTATCTTCTTGTACAATATGCCGTCGCACACGAAAGTGAATTTTGCTCCGGCTACTATTCAACGCATTGCCCGTAATCCTCAGGTGGTGGGATTCAAGGATAGTTCGGCTAATGCCGTTTATTTCCAGTCCGTGATGTATGCCATGAAGGACAGACAGGATTTCGCCATGTTGGTGGGACCGGAGGAAATTACGGCAGAGTGTGTGTTGCTGGGTGGACATGGGGGGATCAACGGAGGTGCCAATATGTTCCCGGAATTATATGTAGATCTTTATCATGCTGCGGTAGCGCGTGACATGGAAACCGTAAGTCGGCTGCAACCCTTGGTGATGCAAATCAGTAGCAGTATTTATACCGTGGGGCAGCATGGCTCCAGTTATTTGAAAGGATTGAAATGCGCGTTGTCTTTATTGGGCGTTTGTGATGATTTTGTTGCGGCTCCTTTCCATCGCTTCAATGTTCCGGAACGCGAGAAGATACGCAAGGCGTTGGAGGCACTCCCTTTTTGTCCGGAGTTGAAACCTTAAATGCTCGGTCTGTATGCATATCATTGATATAATCGTCTTTTTGTTGTTTACCGGCGGAGTCGTGGCCTTCGGTTGTTCTTTCTTTAAGAAGAAAGGTACCTCCGAGGAGTTCACTTCTGCCGGAAGAAGTTTGCCCGGCTGGGTGGTGGGGATGTCCATCTTCGCCACGTATGTCAGCAGTATCAGTTATCTGGGATATCCGGGAAAGGCCTTTTCGGGAGATTGGAATGCATTTGTATTCAGTCTTTCTATTCCTATCGCCTCTTATTTTGCGGCTCGTTACTTTGTGCCTTTTTACCGGAGTCAGGACAGCATATCGGCTTATAGCTTTTTGGAAAACCGTTTCGGCCCTTGGGCACGTATATATGCTTCGTCCTGCTATCTGCTCACCCAGATAGCACGTACAGGGTCTATTCTGTATTTGTTGGCGTTGCCCATGAATGTATTGTTGGGATGGCATATCCAGACCATTATTGTTGTAACCAGTGTGGCTATTGTGCTTTATTCCATGTTGGGTGGCATGAAGGCTGTCATTTGGACAGAGGCCATACAGGGAATTATTCTGATCGGAGGTGCGTTGGTATGTATGTTTATTTTGCTTTTTGATATGCCCGGAGGTCCGGTGCAGACTTTCTCCATCGCCATGGAAGATGGTAAATTCAGCTTGGGAAGCTTTGGAAGCAGTTTAAGTGAGTCCACTTTTTGGGTGTGTCTGATTTATGGTATATTTACTAATTTGCAGAACTATGGTATAGACCAGAGTTATGTGCAACGTTATCATACGGCGAAGAATGAGAAGGAGGCTAAATTTTCGGCCTTGTTCGGAGGATATTTGTTTATTCCCGTTTCGGCCGTTTTCTTTATGATAGGAACCGGGCTGTATGCGTTCTATAAAGTGCATCCGGGGATCTTGCCCGACGGGGTGGGGGCGGATTATGTCTTTCCGTTTTTTATAGTCAATGAGTTGCCGGTGGGGTTGACAGGCCTGCTGATTGCTTCTATCTTTGCCGCAGGTATGAGTACCATTGCGACCAGTGTCACTAGTTCGTCTACCATCATTCTGACGGATTATTATCAGCGGTTCCGCAAACATGCCGGAAACAGGGAGCGGATGTTGGTGCTGAAACTCTCCAGTGTAGGAGTGGGAGTGGCAGGGATTCTGGTGGCTTTTGCCTTTATGAGTGTGCAAAGTGCGCTGGATGCCTGGTGGGCGTTGGCGTCTATTTTCAGCGGAGGCATGTTGGGACTGTTTCTATTGGGGTATATTTCGAGGAAGGCACGTAATTTTGATGCGGTACTGGGAGTCGTTTGTGGAGTAATTCTGGTTTGTTGGATTGTGATATCCCCCTTTGTACATGCCAATCTGGCTATCGTGTTCGGGACGTTGCTGATATTTTTGGTGGGATTCCTGAGTGCTAATCTGCTTAATAAGAGAAGGTGTAAGTAGAATAACTTAATTTTATAAAACTCAACTTTATAGAAAAGAATTTTTCATCTGAAACTTGACATTCTTCATTGACAATAAGAAGGCCGTATCACTTTTGAGTAATGATACGGCTTTTCTGTATTTGTCGGTTACAATCTGTAACCTTTAGAATGTTCATTTTGGTTTTGATTCACTCTCCGGTTTATTAATCGTTTCATCGTTCTCCTTATCAGATAAATCTTTTCAGCTCATTGACCCTGTTTAATGCGGCATTGAAATCTTCCACCAGTTCTTTCATCACTTCGTCTACCGTCTGTAATTTATGTATGCATGATGCGACTTGTCCTATTTCCAGTTCACCTTCGAATAAATCTCCTTCAAAGATTCCCTTTTTGGCACGTCCTTTTCCTAACAAAGTGCGTAGTTCATCCGTTGTTGCGCCACGGCTTTCCGCTTCTTCCACTTGTTTGAAGAAATCATTCTTGACCAACCGGACGGGAGAGAGCTGTTTCAATGTCAGTTGGGTATCTCCTTCATTCAGTCGCAGACACCGGTCTTTGAATGTGAAATGAGCAGAACTCTCGTCGGTTAATGCAAAGCGCGTGCCTATTTGCACCCCGTCGGCCCCCAATGCCATAGCAGCCAGTATGCTTTCTCCCGATCCGATACCTCCGGCAGCTATCAACGGCACAGTGGTGATCTGTCTGACGGCTGGAATAAGACATAGGGTGGTCGTTTCCTCCCGTCCGTTATGTCCTCCTGCTTCGAATCCTTCGGCTACGATGGCGTCTACACCTGCTTCTTCACATTTGGCGGCAAACTTGGTGCTTGCCACTACATGGGCCACAATGATTCCATGCTCATGCAGGTGTTCTGTCCAGGTCTTTGGATTTCCGGCAGAGGTGAAGACGATTTTCACACCCTCTTCTATTACCATATTGATAAGGATGTCTATTTCGGGATACATCAGCGGAATGTTTACTCCAAAAGGTTTGTCTGTCGCCGCTTTGCATTTCTGTATGTGTTCGCGTAAGGTCTCGGGATGCATGGAGCCTGCTCCTATCAGTCCCAGTCCTCCGGCGTTACTTACTGCGGAGGCCAGTCGCCAACCGCTACACCATACCATTCCTCCCTGTATGATGGGATACTTTATTCCAAAAAGATTGCAAATTCTGTTCATATGTAATAATTTAATAATTTGTCTATTTGCTAATGTACCAATAACTATGTGGGACATAATACAGCCGATTAGCACATTGACAAATTGTTTATTATACAAAACAACTAACTTTTATTGAATGTTTTAGGGAGAAAGTAGTGAAAAAAGGAAAAATTCTTAGAAATTTTAAGGTTTGTAGAACAGAAATGGTCTATCTTTGTTCTCAGAATTAAAATTGTATATTTATAAACGGATAAAAAACATGTTATTACAACTGCTATTTGTACTTGTCGCTATTATTGTAGGTGCCCGTCTGGGAGGTATCGGACTGGGAGTGATGGGAGGTGTAGGCCTTGCCATATTGACCTTTGTTTTCGGACTTCAACCTACCGCTCCCCCTATTGATGTGATGTTGATGATTGTCGCCGTTATCTCTGCCGCCTCTTGTATGCAGGCTGCCGGCGGACTGGACTATATGGTGAAATTAGCAGAACGGTTGTTGCGTCGTAACCCTTCACAAGTGACTATCCTGAGTCCGTTGGTTACTTATCTGTTTACTTTTGTCGCAGGTACGGGGCATGTGGCCTACTCTGTGCTTCCTGTCATAGCCGAGGTGGCTACGGAAACTAAAATTCGTCCTGAGCGTCCTTTAGGCATTGCCGTTATCGCCTCGCAACAGGCTATTACTGCCAGCCCTATCTCTGCCGCTACCGTAGCGTTGCTGGGATTGCTGACAGGATTTGACATCACTCTGTTTGATATTCTGAAGATTACTATTCCCGCTACATTAATCGGTGTGCTGGTGGGAGCTTTCCTTTCAAAGAAGGTGGGTAAAGAGTTGTTGGAAGATCCCGAATACTTGCGCCGCTTGGAAGCCGGGATGATTGATACAAAACATGTGGAGCTGAACGATGTGAAGAATATGTTTCATGCCCGTATCTCGGTGATAATTTTTATTGCCGCCACGCTGTTGATAGTGTTGTTCGGTTCTATTCCTGCCATGCGTCCTGTGTTCAATGGTACGGCTTTGGATATGCCGGTTATTATTGAGATTTTGATGTTGTGTGCGGCGGCTGTTATTCTTCTCATTTCACGTACGGATGGAATTAAAGCTACACAAGGCAGTGTGTTTCCTGCCGGGATGCAGGCGGTAATCGCTATATTTGGTATTGCATGGATGGGAGATACCTTCATTAATGGAAACATTACGGAACTGACAGGCTCTATTGAGGGGATTGTGCGCCAAATGCCCTGGTTGTTCGGTCTGGCATTGTTTGTCATGTCCATTTTGCTTTATAGCCAGGCTGCTACGGTGCGTGCCATTGTGCCGTTAGGAATAGCACTGGGTATTTCTCCGATGATGTTGATTGCTTTGTTCCCTGCTGTCAACGGATATTTCTTTATTCCTAATTATCCTACAGTAGTGGCAGCTATAAATTTTGACCGTACAGGAACAACAGGCATTGGAAAATGGATTCTGAATCATTCGTTCATGATGCCTGGGATGGTGGCCACCATTGTTTCTATTGTGATAGGTCTGCTGCTGGTACAGGTGTTCTAGAAAGGAAAGGGGGTAGGTGTAGTCGGACTTGAAGATGAGTGATCTTCTGCCTGTAACATTTATAATGATTCGATGTATACATATATATCATCGGCACATCTTCTTCTTTGTGTGAACAAAATTTCCAAATATTTATTATAGTAATAAAACCTAAACTTGAAAAGATTATGAACGGATTAAGAAAACTCAGCCTTATGGCGGCAATGCTGGTATGTACCACATTGGCTGCTGTCGCCCAAAAGCCTAATATCCACATATTGGCTACAGGAGGGACTATTGCCGGAACAGGCGCTTCGGCTACTAAAACAAATTATACTGCCGGACAGGTGGCTATCAGCACATTGCTGGAAGCGGTTCCCGAAGTGAACAAAATAGCCAATGTGACCGGGGAACAGATTGTAAAAATCGGCTCTCAGGACATGAATGATGCCGTATGGCTGACGTTGGCCAAGCGTATCAACGAGCTTTTCAGCCGTGGAGATGTGGACGGTATCGTGATTACCCACGGGACTGATACAATGGAAGAAACCGCCTTTTTCCTGAACTTGACTGTGAAGAGTGACAAGCCTGTTGTATTGGTAGGAGCCATGCGCCCCTCTACGGCCATGAGTGCGGACGGACCGCTGAACTTGTATAATGCAGTAGTCACTGCCGCCGCCAGGGAATCACGGGGAAAAGGTGTCGTAATTGCCATGAACGGTTTGATTTTGGGAGCTCACGGAGCCATGAAGACCAATACGGTGGATGTACAGACTTTCCAGTCCCCTAACTCCGGTGCGTTGGGATATGTCTTGAATGGTAAGGTTTTCTATAATATGGAATCTTTGAAACGCCATACCACCGGTTCCGATTTTGATGTGGCCCACCTTGACAAGCTGCCGAAAGTAGGTATCGTTTACAGTTATTCCAATGTAGAGGCTGATGTTATGATCCCTTTTCTGAATAATGGTTACCAAGGTATTATTCATGCCGGTGTGGGGAATGGCAACATTCATCAGAATTTGTTTCCGATGTTGGAAAAGGCCCGTCAGCAAGGTATTTTGGTAGTGCGTTCCAGCCGTGTTCCTACCGGACCGACCACATTGGATGCCGAGGTGGATGATAATAAATATCAATTCGTGGCTTCACAAGAGTTGAATCCTCAGAAAGCGCGTGTGTTGTTGATGTTGGCATTAACTAAAACAAAAGACTGGAAGAAGATTCAGGAATACTTCAACGTATACTAGTCCATCCGGCACTTTTTCTTTTTATCTCTTTTTCTTTTGTGCGCATAAAAGAAAAAGAGAATACATTACAACCTAAAACTTTGACTTATGAAAAGAATAATGTTAGTATGCCTGACAGCCCTTGCTGTCTCAGGCACTTGCTCTTTATATGCCCAATCTTCCGGAAGTGATTTCATGGTCGGTGACAAAAGCCTGTTTGAAGAAGTCACCGGTATCAAGAAGAAAACGGATAAGTTCAATCTCTATCTTAATATGCACGGTGATTTCAACATGAAATGGAATGATTCCGGATTTGATCAGGGCGCATTCGAAATGAAGCAGCTCCGTATCGAAATGAAGGGAGATATCAATGATTGGTTGAGTTACCGTTACCGTCAGCGTCTGAATCGGGGTAACGATGGTTCCGACAATATAGATAATGTACCTACCAGCATAGATTGGGCAGGAGTAGGCATCAAATTAAATAAGTTCTCATTTTTTGCCGGAAAGCAATGTGTCTCGTATGGTGGTATAGAATTTGATTTGAATCCGATTGATATTTACGAATATAGTGACATGATAGAGCACATGAGTAACTTCATGACCGGTTTGAATGTGGCATACAACTATAATCCTTATCAGCAGATACAATTTCAGGTATTGAACAGTCGGAACGGGCCGTCTGAGGAGATGTATGGAGATTTGGAACGTACCAAATTGCCGTTAGTCTATACCTTGAACTGGAACGGAAATTTCCTGGATGTTTTCAAAACCCGTTGGTCTGCCTCTGTGATGAACGAAACGAAGGGCGAAAAGATGTATTATTACGCTTTGGGTAATGAATTTAATTTCAGCCCTAAATGGCATGCCTATTTTGACTGGATGTATTCTCGTGAAGGAGTAGACCGTAAAGGAATTATAACTAGCATAGTAGGGACTGATAATCAGGCACACAATGCTTTTAATGCCGAATATATGTCATATGTGTTGCATGTGAATTATCGTTTTGCCCCAAAGTGGAACTTGTTTGCAAAAGGAATGTATGAAACTGCTTCCGTTTATAAGGCAAGCGATGAAGTGGAAAAAGGGAAATATCGCACGGCATGGGGATATGCAGGAGGTATAGAATTTTATCCGATGGAGAGCAATCTGCACTTCTTCCTGGCATACGTGGGGCGTTCCTATAAATATACCGATCGTGCAAAGGCGTTGGGTGAGGACAATTTCAGTACCCATCGTGTGTCAGTGGGATTCATTTGGCAGATGCCTGTATTCTAGCTCATGCTTTCCTTTTTTGTTTGTTATGAAGAATCGGCAGGCAACTTGTTGCCTGCCTGCTATTTATCATGAAAATGTTTTTCTTTTATCAGAGTTAAAGCCGTTACCTTTTTTATCATACACGTCATAAATCAGTCTGGCAACTTTTCATGAATGGGTTACAGAGTTTCCTGACTTTATCTGATTCGGGAATATTTTTCCTGTTTATTGTATGGACCGGAGATTTTTCTTTCCGAAAAACTTATCAATAATCAATGCGATAGCCCCATCGCCCGTCACATTACAAGCAGTACCGAAACTATCCATGGCAATGTAAAGTGCTATCATCAAAGCCTGTTCACTTTCTCCGAATCCCAGCATGGAAGACAGGATCCCCAATGCAGCCATGATGGCTCCTCCCGGTACTCCCGGTGCAGCTACCATCGTGATTCCCAGCATAAAGATGAATCCTGCAAACATGGGGAAATTAAAGGGCATTCCTTGCATAATCATCAGTGCCAGTGCGCAAGCAACAATCTTCAACGTGCTTCCCGACAGATGAATTGTGGCACATAGCGGAATGACAAATCCGGCTATATCCTCCGTGACCCCATTCTTGACAGTCTGTCGCAAAGTCACCGGAATGGTGGCTGCCGATGACTGTGTGCCCAATGCTGTGAAATAGGCAGGCATCATCTTTCCCAGTAGTTTGAACGGATTCCGATGTACAAACAGCGCTGCAATGGTATATTGAAAAACCAATAGGAAGATGTGAAGCAGGAAAATGACTCCGATGATCTTGATAAATACCATCAGAATGTTATATACCTGTCCGGAATGGGTCATATTCAGGAATATACCGAATATATAGATAGGCAGTAGGGGCAGAATCACCGTCTGGATGGTTTTGACTATGATTTCTTTGAAATCGTTACATACGTTTTTCAGCGCTGTACTATCCAGATGTGCGATGCCCAGACCTAGTGTGAAGGCTAAAATCAAGGAAGTCATCACATTCATCACCGGGGGGATGGCTACAGTGAAGAATGGAGAAATATCATGTGCCTCGCTGATTTGTTCTATCGGTGCTCCCGGAGTAATCATGGAAGGGAAAAAAGTCACTCCGGTGAAATAAGACAGGAAACCGGAGAACAACGTGGCGCTGTATGCTACCAATGTCGTTATCACCAGCATCTTTCCTGCCTCCTTACCGATATCGGCAATGGCAGGAGTGACCAGCCCGAGAATAATCAGTGGAATGATGAAACCCAAAAATTCGCTGAAGATTCCGTTGAAAGTCACAAATACTCTGACCAATTCGCCGGGAAGAACGTTTCCGAATCCTATACCCAATGTGATGGCGATGATAATTCGGGCTAATAAGCCGATTTTTAACCTCTTCATGATAATGTGTTATTATTCAAATTGCAAAGATAGAATTATTGAACAAATAACCTATCAAATTGTTAAATATAAAAAGAATAATTTATGGAAAAGGCAGATATAGGATTAATCGGATTAGGTGTGATGGGGCAGAACCTTGCTCTGAATCTTGCCAACAAGGGATGGAAGGTTGTAGTATGGAACCGTACCGTTCCTGGAAAAGAAGAAAATGTAGTGGAACACTTTATAGCCAACCGCGCCAAAGGAAAAGGCATCATAGGCAGTAATGAACTGACAGATTTTGTCGAAGCACTGAAAACTCCGCGTGTCATCCTTTTGATGGTACAGGCGGGGCCCGCTGTCGATGAACTGACGGGCAAGCTGTTTCCTTTGATGGAAAAGGGTGATATCCTCATTGACGGAGGCAACTCTTATTATGAAGATACGGAACGTCGTGTAAAGGAACTTTATGATAAAGGAATGTACTTTGTAGGTTGCGGCATTTCAGGAGGTGAGGAGGGTGCTTTGCATGGAGCGTCCATCATGCCCGGTGGTGCGCAAGAGGCATGGCCAGTCATTCAGCCGATGCTGAAAAGTATTGCGGCAAAAGCTGAGGATGGTACTCCGTGTTGTGAGTGGGTAGGTCCCGGTGGCGCAGGCCACTATGTAAAAATGGTGCATAATGGCATAGAATATGGGGATATGCAGCTGATTGCTGAAATTTATTTCGCCATGAAGCACCTGCTGGCGTTGAAGAATGAACAGATGGCGGATATTTTTGAACAATGGGACAAAGGACGTCTGCATAGTTACCTGATAGAGATTACTTCGGCCATTCTGCGTCATAAAGAAGAAGGAGGCGATTATTTGCTCGATAACATTCTGGATGCTGCGGGACAAAAAGGAACGGGTCGCTGGAGTGTCATTAACTCCCTACAACTAAATACACCACTGGACGTGATTGCCGAGGCGGTTTTTGCCCGTAATCTGTCGGCAGAGAAGAACTTGCGCGTGCTGATGTCCAAACATTATATGCATGTGGAGAATCATCCGGTATATAATTATCAGGATACGGTGATCGGATTGGAAAGTACCTTATATGCGGCTCGTCTGACAAGCTATGCGCAAGGGTTTGCTCTGATGTGCACTGCCAGTGAGCAATATGGCTGGAAGTTGAATCTTTCCACTATCGCGCTGTTGTGGCGCGCCGGATGCATTATTCGTTCTGCTTTTCTGAACGACATTGCCGAGGCCTATCACCGTGCACCGGGATTGTCGCATCTGTTGCTGGACGAGCATTTCGGACGGGAAGTAATGGAAGCTCTGCCCGCGTGGAAGAAATACATCGGTGTCATGTTGAGAGAAGGGTTGCCCGTACCTGTACTTTCCGCAGCGTTGAATTATTTTCTGGGTCTGACCACCAACCGTTCCCCAGCTAATATGATTCAAGCGATGCGTGATTATTTCGGAGCTCATACCTTCGAGCGTGTGGACAGTCCACGGGGGGAATTTTTCCACGAACATTGGGAAGACAACTATTGATATGTCGCAACACAAAGCATTATACATTCATTTTTAAAACAAAGAATCATGAGTTTACCACATAGTTTATTTTTGGTCATCTTCGGTGCATCCGGTGATTTAACCCGGCGCAAACTGATGCCTGCCTTGATAAAGATACATAACGGGAAACGCTTCCCCGAGCATTTTGCCATTATCGGCTGTGCCCGTACTGCATACACGGACGAAACTTATCGTGCCTATCTGAAAGAAGAACTGATAAAATTCGGTTTTCTTACTAAAGAGGAAATGGAAACATTGGACGATTTTCTCTCTACTGTTCATTACCAGTCCATGGACCCGGCTGACGAAACCACTTATTTTCTGTTAAATGACCGTTTGAAGGAGCTTTCGCCTCAATATGAGAATAATGGGAACTATTTGTTCTATCTGGCAACTCCGCCCTTGCTTTATGAATTGATTCCGAAATGTCTGCATGATGCGGGCTTGTTGAAAAAGCCTGGATTAAAGCGTATCATTGTCGAGAAGCCTTTCGGATACGACCTGGCTTCCGCTCAGAAACTAAATAAAATCTATGCCGCTTATTTTAAAGAAGAGGATATCTACCGCATCGATCATTTTTTGGGCAAGGAAACGGTGCAGAATATTATGGTGACCCGTTTTGGAAGTACTATTTACGAACCGATATGGAATCGTAACTATATAGATTATGTAGAAATCACTGCGGTGGAAAATATGGGTATAGGTACTCGCGGAGGATATTATGACGGGGCGGGAGCTCTGCGCGATATGGTACAGAACCATTTGATGCAGTTGCTTGCTATTACTGCCATGGAACCACCGGCCAAGTTTGACAAGAATGGTTTCCGTAACGAGGTGATCAAGGTCTACCAATCCCTTCGTCCGCTGACTGATAAGTATATCCGTGATAATGTTATCCGCGGACAATATATTGCTGGTGATGACCGTATCGGTTATCGTGAAGAAAAGAATGTTCGTCCTGATTCCCGTACAGATACCTACGTGGCGATGTGTCTGTATGTGGATAACTGGCGTTGGCAGGGAGTGCCTTTTTATATCCGTACCGGAAAGCAGATGCCTACCAAGGTGACCGAAATTGTGGTTCATTTCAAACCTGCTCCTATGCAGATGTTCCAAATGAAGGAAGGTTTTTACAAAGGTGAGGAACTGATTATCCGTATTCAACCCGACGAGGGAATTCTTCAGCGCATAGCCATGAAAGAACCTGGTGCCGGTTTCTATATGGGAACCATGGAGATGGACTTCAGCTATGACCAGCACGATCAGGAAACGGGGGATGCGTATGTACGCCTGTTGGAAGACAGTCTGGTGGGTGATCCTACACTTTTTACCCGTTCCGATGCCGTGGACGAGAGCTGGACTTACTTTGATAAGATTCTGGATTATTGGAAGAAGCATCCCGAAACTCCTCTTTATGGGTATCCTGCAGGAACATGGGGACCGAAAGAAGCGGATGTATTGATCAACCGCAGTCATTCCGAGTGGACAAACCCGTGCAAGAATCTGACACATTCCAATTTATACTGTAAATTGTAAGTCGTCATCTGTGGATAGTAAATTTAAAACAGCAAACTCTAAGTAATAAATAGTGAATAAGATGATTGACCATAACTTTTATGCGTCGCCTGTACAAGCGTCGCAAACCTTGATAACTCATATATTGGAAGCGATGGATAAAGAGCTTGAACGGCCTTTTACCATTGCTCTTTCCGGAGGGACTACTCCTGCCACACTTTTTGAGGTTTGGGAGCGTGAATATGCCACATATACCCCTTGGTCCCGTATTTATTTCTATTGGGTAGACGAGCGTTGTGTGCCACCTGGCGATGATCAGAGCAACTTTGGCTTGGCCTATCGTCTGTTGTTTAGTAAGGTAGGTATTCCTGCCAGTCATTACTATCGTATTGTGGGTGAGGGCGCTCCCGAAGAAGAAGCCAAACAGTATTCTTCCATAGTCAAGACCACCGTTCCGACCGTGGACGGTGTGCCTGTTTTTGATTTTGTATTATTAGGGATAGGAGAGGACGGGCATACATCATCCATTTTCCCCGACCATCAGGAACTTCTTACCGCCGGGGAACCGTATGAGGTGTCCGTCAATCCTTATAATAAAACAGTGCGTATATGCATGACGGGACGTCCCTTGATAGAAGCCCGGCATACCTGTTTTCTGGTGACGGGCGAGAACAAATGCAGTATTTTGAAAGAAATCCTTGATAAAAACAAGGAAGGGGTCTATCCGGCATCTTATATTTGGCATCATGCACGTAATCCGCAACTGTATGCATCACTTGTATCATAATATTTCTTTTAGATGAAGAGTTTAAACGAAAATAACTTTCTAGATGGGAAATGAATCAACTATGGATGCTATGTCTCCTATAGATATAAAAAAGGAGCAACGCCTTGCTCCAACCTTTGTTAACCTTAAATCTAATACTATGAAAAACACAATGCAAAGGTACGGATATTTCGGAAATTTGCAAGATATTCTCTTCATTTTATAGGTTGAAACAATGTTATTTAACATAGAAAGGCATCCTGTTTACAGCTATTTGCAAAACAGGATGCCTTCACTATAATCCATTAAGACTCTTTAATAAGCGTGTCCGTCTTGTTCCAGTTCCTTTGCTGTAATGGGCTTGCGGTCTATGGCACGCCAAGCATAAATAATATAGGCCAGAACGAAAGGTACCAGAATGGAAACGTATGCCATGGTGCGCAGGGTAAATTCGCTGGAGCAACTGTTTGCCAAGGTCAGCGAACTTTGTAGATCGGCTGTGGACGGGTAATAAGCCGTATTATTATATCCCGCACAAAGCAATAAAGCTAATACAGTCAATACAACTCCTATTCCGGTAAACCAGATACCATTGGTCGCAGTCTTGCTGAAGACAGCCCTTCCGATACCCCAAAGTACTCCGACAACGCCTGATAGGAACAATACCAGCAATAGAGGCATATCCATCAGATTGATGAAATACTTGTAAGGTTCCATATAAACTTCTTTTGTCTCGGGATTTACAGCGAAACCATCAGCCAATAAAGTACGGATAACAAATGCCAGAAATAGAATAAGGAAAGGAATAGCATCTGTTATAAGCTGACGGCGGCAGCGGGGGATTAAGTCTTTATCCCGGATGTTATTGATAAAATAAAGATTGCCCAAAAGGCGGGCCAGGAAGAATACGGCAAATCCCAAGACCAGATTCCAAGGATTGGTCAGCGCATCCAGTCCGTGCCATCCGTTTGCCCAACTGCTGATGACAGGCATCAGCTCATTACCCATGTTTCCTTTATTAACCAGGAAATTGGAGCCGGTAAAGAAAGTAGCCACAGCTCCTCCTAGCAATAGAGGTCCTACAATACCATTTATAACCAGAAACCATTGGTAAGTATGTTTGCCCAGCAGATTGCCCAGCTTGGACTGGAACTCGTATGAAACAGCTTGCAATACGAAACTGAAAAGAACAATCATCCACAACCAGTAAGCACCGCCAAAGCTGGTACTGTAGAACAGCGGGAAAGAAGCGAAGAAGGCACCGCCGAAAGTGACAAGGGTAGTAAAAGTAAACTCCCACTTGCGTCCTGTGGAGTTTACCAGCAAGGCACGTTCTTCGTCATTGCGTCCCAGCGTGAACAGCAAAGAGTTGCCACCCTGCACAAAGAGCAGGAACACCAACAAAGCACCCAGTAACGATACTAGGAACCACCAATAATTTTGTAGAAATATATAGTCCATAATATTCTAAATTAAAAATTGAGAATTGAATATTGAAAAATAGAATTAGAGAAACTTGAACTAAAAAAAGAATGACTTGATGGCGGAATTAATCTCCTGTATGTAGCCCATTTATTGCGCAGCCTGAATTATTTCCACCTGTTTCATTTATTCCTTAATTCTTAATTCCCTCCGGTCCTTTCTTGATGGCCTTCAGCATGATACCTATTTCAGCAAAGAGCAGAACGGTAAACAATAGAAGGAAGATAAAGAAAGTAAGCTGTACGGAACCTGTCTGCAATTTGGAGATGGCTGCTCCTACAGGCAACATATCCTGTATAGCCCATGGCTGGCGCCCCACTTCGGCTACCACCCAGCCTGCCTGACTGCCGATATAGGCTAGTGGAATAGTCCACAAAGCCACCCGTTGCAACCATCGCATATCAGCCAGTTTCTCTTTTTTCGATACAATCAGTACTATAATAAAGAACAGGATGAAATAACCTCCCAGCCCCACCATGATCCGGAATGACCAGAAAGTAAGTCCTACATTAGGAACCAGATGGGCGGGATCCTTGATATATCCGTAACCAAAATATTTTACGTTTTCGTCCAATGTCTTGCGAGCTGCTGCGGCACTTGCTTCGTCACCTGCCTTATGCGCTTTGCGGAATGCATCCAGGGCGGCGATGGCAATCTGTCCGCGTTTAATTTTCTCTTCGGCCGATAAAGCCGTTGTACCGTCGGGCATCTGATAACCACCTTCCAGCAGATTGTTGATACCCGGTACATAACCGTCTATGTCGTGAGTGGCAAGGATAGAAAGCATTTTGGGGATTTTCAAATCGCCTGCAATGGTGAAGGGTACTCCGTTTCCGCCATCGTGCAATCCTTCAGCGGCAGCCATTTTCATAGGTTGCACTTTGGCTACCTGTACTCCCGAAATATCCCCCGTCCATGCAGTGACGAGAGAGGCGAACAAACCTACGGCGGCGGCAACTTTAATACTGCTCAGAGCGAACTCCTTCTGACGGTTGCGCAGTAAATACCAGCAACTTATTCCTACTACAAAAACGGCTCCCAGTATCCAGCTGCTTAACACTGTGTGGAAGAACTTGGCGATAGCCATGGGAGAGAGGGCGACAGCTGCAAAGTCCACCATTTCATTTCTTACTGTTTCGGGATTGAAAGCCATCCCTACGGGGTATTGCATCCAGGCATTGGCGACCAGAATCCACCAAGCGGAGATCGTTGCTCCCAGTCCGGTGAGCCAGGTGGATGCCAGATGGAAACGCTTGCTCACTTTGTTCCAGCCGAAGAACATGACGGCAATGAAAGTGGCTTCCATAAAAAATGCCAGGATTCCTTCGATAGCCAGTGGGGCTCCGAAGATATCGCCCACAAACCAGGAATAGTTACTCCAGTTAGTTCCGAACTCGAATTCCAGAATCAGACCGGTGGCAACACCTACGGCGAAATTGATTCCAAACAGTTTCATCCAGAATTTAGCTGTGTTCTTCCAGAATTCCTTACCTGTTGTTACATAAAAGGTCTCCATGAGCCCCATTATCACAGCCAATCCCAAAGTGAGAGGTACGAAAAGCCAGTGATACATGGCCGTTAGAGCGAACTGTGCTCTTGACCAGTCAATTAATGAAGTGTCAATGTTTTCAAACATAACTTTCTGATTTATTTAAATGTTTATGGATTTGCCCGTTCTATTAACTCCTCACCTACATACTGTTGCTTCTCTTCCGTTGTCTTCCCGCCAAGGAAGGAGGGAAAGAAGAAAAGTTTTAGAATAAAGAACATGATGAATAGTTTGATAAGAATAATCGTCCAAAGGGTACGTCCCAAGGTCATCTCGCGAAAGCCGTCGCGATAGAATATCCAGATGCGTGTCAACAAAGAATCATTCATAAATTTATCTTAAAGTTGTAATAATTACAAAGAAAAACACTTTATCGGTAAAAAGCAAGTTTTTGTCCATAGAAATATTCCACAAATCTATATTTATTGCTAAAAAAATCACAGTCCTCTACTTTTGTACAAACAAATTAAATAGTAAAAAGGATGAGACAACGAGTAGTATATTTCGTAATGATTTGGGTCGCGGTCACTTCGGTTTCCGCGCAAGAGGCCAAAAAGTGGACGCTGGACGACTGTATTGACTATGCATTGGAGAAAAATATCCAATTGCAGCAGGACAAAATCTCACTGGAAGAGAGTTCGGTAGACGTGAAAACCGCCAAAGCCGCACTATTTCCCAGTCTGTCGTTCAACACAGGACAGAATGTGACGAACCGTCCGTATCAGGAAACCAGTAACACGGTAAGCGGAATGGAAATCATCAGTAGTGACAGTAAAACCACTTATAATGGAAACTATGGTCTGAATGCACAATGGACATTGTGGAATGGTAACAAACGGTTGAATGCCATCAAACAAAAGAAGACGAGTCAGCAGATTGCAGGGCTTACCGTAGCCGAAACAGAAAACTCTTTGCAAGAGCAGATTGCACAAATATTCATCCAGATACTTTATGCCGACGAGTCGGTGAAAATTAACCAGAACACCTTACAGGTGAGCCAAGCTACATACGACAGGGGCAAAGAACTCTTTCATAAAGGAAGTATTTCAAAAGCCGATTTGGCACAATTGGAATCACAGGTAGGCAGTGACAAATATCAGTTGGTGATCTCCGAAAGTTCCTTGCGTGACTATAAATTGCAGTTGAAGCAGTTGTTGGAGCTGGATGGTACGGAAGAAATGGATTTGGTTCTTCCCGAACTCGCCGATGAACATGTTTTGCAACCGTTACCTGCTCAGGAGGATGTTTATCAGCAGGCTTTGGCATCACGTCCGGAAATTCAAAGCAGCAAGTTGAGCATAGAGAATTCCAAATTGGACATATCAGTGGCTAAAGCCGGCTATCTCCCTACCATCAGTCTGAGTGCATCTACGGGGAGTATGACAAACAGTGCCAGTGATAATAGCTGGAGCAAACAAATGAAATATGGCTGGAATAATATGATAGGATTGAATATAAACATTCCGATTTTTGATAATCGCCAGAACAAAAGTGCTGTGCAGAAGGCACGTTTGCAATATGATAGTAGTCTACTCGATTTGATAAACAAGCAAAAGGAACTCTATAAGAATATAGAAAGTCTGTGGTTGGACGCTACTAATGCTCAAGAGCAATATGCGGCGGCTGAGAGTAAGCTGAAAAGTAGCCAGGCCAGTTATGAGATGGTCAGCGAGCAATTCAACTTGGGAATGAAGAATACCGTAGAGTTGCTTACCGAGAAAAATAACCTGCTCAGTGCACAGCAGCAACGTATTCAGGCCAAGTATATGGCTATCTTGGATCGGACTCTACTGAACTTCTATGCAGGTCAGGATATAAAATTATAATCATAACGCTATACATATTATATTATGGAAAAGAAGAAAATGATCCTTACTACAGCGGTAGCCGTAGTGGTCGTGGCAGGCGGTTACTGGATGCTTGGCGGACCGGAGGGAAAAAGTACGGTCGATTTCGCAACGGAAACCGTAACGAAAGGTAATGTCAGCAATTTCATTACTGCTACCGGGACCATAGAGCCGGTGACAGAGGTGGAAGTGGGTACGCAGGTATCTGGTATTATTGACAAGATTTATGTGGATTACAATTCTGTGGTAAAGAAAGGAGAATTGATAGCCGAGATGGATAAAGTGACACTGCAAAGTGAACTTCAGTCGGCAAAGGCCACTTATGACGGCAATGAGGCCGAGTACGATTACCAAAAGAAATTATATGACCGCAACCGTAAACTGCACGAGAAGCAATTAATCAGCGATATGGACTATGAAGAAACGGTTTATAATTTCCAACGTGCCCAAAGTGCATTGGAGCAAAGCAAGGCGGCTCTGGCAAAGGCTGAGCGTAACCTGTCATACGCAACCATCACCTCGCCTATCGATGGAGTGGTGACCAGCCGTGATGTGGAAGAAGGACAGACCGTAGCATCCGGTTTCGAAACTCCGACACTGTTCACCATCGCTGCCGACTTGACCAAGATGCAGGTGGTGGCCGATGTGGATGAAGCCGATATTGCCGGGGTGGAGGAAGGAGCCCGTGTAACCTTTACCGTGGATGCTTATCCCGACGATGTGTTCGAAGGAGTAGTCAGACAGGTTCGTTTGGGAAGTACGAACAGCACGAGCAGCAGCTCTTCAACAACCACCAGTACCACTGTAGTTACTTATGAGGTAGTGATAACAGCTGATAATCCTTATTTGAAACTGAAACCGCGTCTTACCGCCAACGCTACCATTTATACATTGACCAAGGATAATGTGTTGACCGTTCCCAACAAGGCTTTGCGCTTTACTCCCAACAAAGACATAGTGGGAGGTCGTAAGATAAACGATTGCCAGAGCAGTCATAAAGTGTGGACACTGGATAACAATACCTTTACCGCCCATCCTGTGAAAATAGGTATTACTGATGGCAGCAAGACAGAGATTGTGAGTGGCATCACTGAAAATACGCCGGTAGTGACAGAAACGGTAGTGAAAGGTGCTATGCCTGGAGTGGAAGAGCCGTCTGCCGGAGAAGGTGAGAGAAGTCCGTTCATGCCAGGCCCTCCGGGAAGCAATAAGAAAAAGAACAAGTAATAAAAGGTAATGCTTCCGTTTACATTGAAAGAATAAATCATATGAAAAAGATAATCGAATTACAAAATATAAAACGGAACTTCCAGGTAGGCGATGAAACCGTCCACGCTCTGCGTGGTATCTCTTTTACCATTTATGAAGGAGAGTTTGTCACTATCATGGGTACTTCTGGTTCCGGCAAGTCCACTCTGCTGAATACTTTGGGATGTCTTGATACCCCTACCAGTGGTGAATACCTGTTGGATGGTGTGTCCGTGCGTACCATGAGCAAACCTCAGCGGGCTGTGTTGCGCAACCGTAAAATAGGTTTTGTATTTCAGAACTATAATCTGTTGCCTAAGACGACTGCCGTAGAGAATGTGGAGTTGCCCTTGATGTATAACTCGTCCGTATCGGCTTCCGAAAGACGGAAACGTGCCATTGAATCACTGATAGCCGTGGGGCTAGGTGACCGTTTGGAACATAAATCCAACCAAATGTCCGGCGGACAGATGCAGCGTGTGGCCATTGCCCGTGCTCTGGTGAATAATCCTGCCGTTATTTTGGCTGATGAGGCGACCGGTAATCTGGATACCCGTACCTCTTTCGAAATTCTGGTACTTTTCCAAAAGTTACACGCCGAAGGCCGTACACTTATTTTTGTCACTCACAATCCCGAAATAGCCCAGTATAGCAGCCGTAATATCCGCTTGCGTGACGGGCATGTAGTGGAAGATACCATCAATCCTCAGATCCTTTCGGCCGCTGCCGCGCTGGCTGCCTTGCCCAAGAATGATGAGGACTAACCATAAAAAAGAATCATTATGAACGGAACGAATCTATTTAAAATAGCTCTCCGGGCTCTTGCCAACAACAAGCTCCGCGCTTTCCTCACCATGTTGGGGATCATCATCGGTGTGGCATCAGTCATTGCTATGCTTGCCATCGGTCAGGGCTCGAAAAAGAGCATCCAGCAACAAATCTCGGAGATGGGGTCAAACATGATTATGATTCATCCGGGAGCAGAGATGCGTGGAGGGGTCCGCCAAGACCCTTCGGCCATGCAGACACTGAAACTGGAAAATTATGAAAAGTTGAGCGAAGAGTGTACTTATCTCTCCGGCATTAGTCCCAACGTTTCTTCTTCGGGACAACTTGTTGCGGGGGCCAACAACTACCCGTCTTCGGTGAGTGGTGTAAGTATGGATTATCTTACCATACGTCAGCTCACCGTGGAACAGGGGGAGATGTTTACCGAGAATGACATCCGTACGGCAGCCAAGGTTTGTGTTATCGGTAAAACCATTGTCGATAATCTTTTTCCCGACGGATCGGATCCGATAGGGAAAGTGATTCGTTGTAATCAAATTCCTTTCCGGGTAATTGGTGTGCTGAAATCAAAAGGGTATAACTCGATGGGCATGGACCAGGACGATGTGGTACTGGCTCCTTACAGTACGGTGATGAAACGATTGCTGGCACAGACTTACCTAAGTGGAATTTTTGCTTCGGCTCTGACAGAAGATATGACCGATGAGGCTGTAGATGAGATAACGACCATTCTGCGTCGTGAACATAAGCTGAAAGAAACGGATGATGATGACTTTACCATCCGCACCCAGCAGGAGCTGAGTAGTATGCTCAACACTACAACAGACCTGATGACTACCTTGTTGGCTTGTATTGCCGGTATATCTTTGGTGGTCGGTGGTATCGGTATCATGAATATCATGTATGTGTCTGTAACAGAGCGTACTCGTGAAATTGGTTTGCGTATGTCGGTCGGGGCTCGAGGAGTAGATATCCTGAGCCAGTTTTTGATAGAGGCTATCCTGATCAGTATCACGGGGGGGCTGATAGGAGTGATTATCGGTTGTGGAGCCAGTTTTATGATTAAAACGATAGCACATTGGCCTGTATTTATCCAGCCTTGGAGTGTGTTGCTTTCATTTCTGGTATGTACCGTCACCGGTGTGTTTTTCGGATGGTATCCGGCGAAGAAAGCTGCAGATTTGGATCCGATAGACGCTTTGCGTTACGAGTAGGGATGAAAAGGTGTGGGGGTGAAGCAGAATTGATTTATGGGAATGCTAGTTGGGTTCCGGTCTTTTCCCGATTATCTGTTTATAATGTTTTTTGTAAATCAATTTTGTTTCACTGATTCCTGCCAGTCTTATTTTATGGAATAAGAATCATGGAAATCTTATTTCTAATCTAATCTTTCTTATCTTTGCCTGTATGAAACAGTTATTTTCACAACGACGTTTTTTGGAAATGAGTATCCATATTGTCAGTTGGTTGCTCGTTTTTGGCTTTCCGCTTGTATTCATGGACCGTGGAAGCGGCTTCAATCTGGCCCAATTCTTGAGGCATAGTTGTGTTCCTTTGTGCTATTTTATTATCTTCTATGTCAATTACTTGTGCCTGGTTCCCCGCTATATGTTCACGGACGAAATGCGTAAGTATATTCTGAGCAATGCCGTGCTGATACTTTGTCTGAGTGTGCTTCTTCATGTATTTCTGGAAAGTATAAGCACTCCTCCGCCTCCTGAGTTTGCACGTCATATTCCGCCCCGTTGGATATTTTATGCGCGGGATATGGGGATGATGATTTTTGTTGCCGGATTGGGTGCGGCCATTCGTACCAGCCTGCGTTGGCGTCAGGCGGAAGAGCGGTTGATAGAAGCGGAGAGACAAAAGACGGAAGCGGAACTGAAAAACTTGAAGAACCAGTTGAATCCTCATTTTCTGCTCAATACATTAAATAATATCTATGCTTTGATTGCTTTTAATAGTGACAAGGCACAAGAGGCAGTACAAGAGCTGAGTAAATTGTTGCGGCATGTGCTTTATGACAATCAGCAGACTTTTGTTCCGCTTGAAAAAGAATTGGACTTTATCCGTAATTATGTAGCTCTGATGCGTATCCGCCTGCCACAGCAGGTAGAAGTGAGTGTGAATTTGGAGGCAGACTCTGGAGGTGCGTTGCAAATCGCTCCCCTTATTTTCATATCGCTGATAGAAAATGCCTTCAAGCATGGTATCAGCCCCACGGTAGACAGTTTTATCAGTATCTCTATCTTTGGGCATACGGATGGTACGGTGAGATGTGAGATCCTTAACAGCAATCATCCGAAGTCCGGGCAAGATAAAAGTGGAAGTGGAGTGGGGCTGGAACAGGTAAGCAAGCGGTTAGAACTGATTTATCCGGGACATTACGAATGGATAAAAGGGATCAGTGAAAACGGACAGGTATATTCTTCTATATTAACTATACAGACTAAAAGTTTATGATACTTAAGTTTTGCGATAAGAAAACAAAATCGAAACAAGTGAAAATAAAGCAATCAAAAGAAACGTAATATATTGGTATTCAATTATAATTGATTGTACTTTTTGATTCCTTTGGCGAAGCATAAATTTCCATAAATTCCTTATACTTGTTGCGTATTTGTTACGTGAAACAAAACAATTGTTATACCTTTGCAGAAGAAAAACAATACGCTGCCTGACGGCAAGGACAATTTTGAATGATTTATGGGAAGACCGAAGAAGACAACCAAGGCAAAAGAGCCAGTGCGCATCCGGGAGCGCAAGCTCGCAAACGGCAACAGGAGCCTCTATCTTGACATCTATTCAAAAGGTGTGCGCAAGGTGGAGTCGCTTGGCGTGTACCTTGTCCCGGAGAATACGCCTCTTGACAAGATACAGAACGAACATGCAAGGAGTGTTGCCGAGAAGATAAAGTCAGAGCGCATCATCGCGCTGCAGAACTACGGCATAGCCAATCTTGACAAGGTGATGAAAGCCTCGATGCCCCTTCTCGCGTATCTTGAGAAATACGCCAGTGAGGGGAACGGCCTGACCGAATCGACCATGAAGGGACGTAAGTTCATGCGGCGCAAGGTGGAGGAATACCTACGTTCGACAGGGCGGCTCAACATAGCCATGCTGGAGGTCGATTTGGATTTCTGCCGTGGTTTCATCAATTTCCTCCGCACGGCGAAGAACAGGCGGCTGAAAAACGAGGAAAGGACGATAAGCAACTGCACGGGACTACAGACACAGGCCGTACTTACAGCCGCATTGAACACGGCATTGCGTGACGGCATCATCGAACGCAACCCCATGACCTTGCTGACCTCCAAGGAACGCTTCCACCAGCAGGAAAGCAAAAGGGTCTATCTCACCATCGATGAACTGAAAAGAATGATGGCCACCCCCTGCGATGACGGGGAACTGAAAAAGGCATTCCTTTTCGCCTGTTTTACGGGGCTGCGTCTCAGCGACATCCGCACGTTCACATGGAACAAGGTGCTTACAACACCCAACGATTCCACCCGTTATATAAGGGTCAGGATGCTCAAGACGCAGCAGGTCGTCAACGTGCCGCTTTCCAAGGATGCCCTCGGCTATCTCCGTGAGACGGAAGACGGGGACGAGCCAATCTTCCGTCTGTCAAGCGCGGTTTCCGTCATAGAGCAAAGGCTGGCGGAATGGGCTAAGAAAGCCGGAATAGAGAAGCACGTGACCTTTCACGTCAGTAGGCACAGCTACGCGACGATGATGCTGACCATAGGCGTGGACATCTACACGGTGAGCAAGCTGCTCGGCCACAAGAATGTAGCGACCACACAGATATACGCGAAAATCATCGACCAAAAGAAGATTGATGCCGTCAACATGATGGACAAATTCTTCGACAAAGACAGACAGGTATGAAAATAGAGATAAGGACACGGGAACTGAAGAACGGCAACAGGACAATATACCTTGATTATTATGACAAGGGCAAGAGGTGGTATGAATATCCTAAACTGTACCTTGTCCCAGATTCCGCTCCACATGCAAAGGAATTGAATAAAAATGCGATGGATAAGGCCGTTGCCATCAGGGCGAAACGGCTACTTGGCGAGACACCGGAAGAGGACGGCAGCCCGTTGAAGGAGGCTGACAAGATTCTTGTCAGCACATGGATGGACGAATATGCCAAAGCCATGCATGCAAACGCAGGACTTTCCTCAACTTATCTCAAACACTTCGACACCCTCATACGCATGGTGAACGACTATCTCGCACATATCAAAAGCCCGCGTCTTACAATGGACTGCATAGACAGGGAGTTCTACCGTGGATTCCTGCACTATATGGCAGATGTCTATGAGTGCCGGACTTCCGACGGTGGGACAAGACGGTTGGCCAAATCGACCATGCACCTGTTTCAATTAAAGATGAACACGATGCTCAACCAGGCGGCAAGGGAGGGTGTCATCAAGTGCAATCCTTATCACCTGCTGTCAAGGGACGAGCGGATAAAGAAGCCGACTGACCAACGGGACTTCCTGACCCGTGAGGAACTGCACAGACTGATGGAGGTGGAGACACGAAGCACCACAACCAAGATGGCTTTCTTGTTCAGCTGTTTCACGGGCTTGCGCTACAGCGACCTGAAGCAGTTGAAGTGGGGTAACATCGAGAAGTCACAGTCTGGTATGGTGATAAGGATAGAGGCGATGAAAAAGACAGAAAAGCCGGTGACTGTCCCTTTGGGTACGAATGCGATGGCATGGATGCCTGAACGCGGCGACAAGACACTTGACGATTTTGTCTTTGATTTAGGCACATGCGGAGGTTGCAACGCCGTCCTGAAGAATATGGCGAAAAGAGCCGGAATCAACAAACGGGTCTCCTTTCATACCGGGAGGCACAGCTTCGCGACGCTGACCCTTGCCGCCACGAATGACATTGCTACGGTAAGCAGGCTGCTTGGGCACACCTCAGTCACAACGACCCAGATTTATGCGGAGGTGCTGATGGAAGACAAGATAGCCGCCGTAAATAAACTGAATGGCATATTTTAATTCGATAAGACCCTTTTATGAAACGAATCTCCGATAATTTCCTTACGATGCTTTTGCCGCTTACAGTCGTAGCCGCAACCGCATTCGGTCTGGTTGCCGCCGTCGCTTTCCGCATGGAAGCGACCACGGCAGGTTTTGTTTTTTCTGCTTTGTCGATAGTCGGATGGATAGGACTGGTAGCCGAGTTTTTCCTCTTGTACGACATCATCATAGACAAGTGGCTTTCCAAAGACCGTTCTGTCCTGACCGCCTCATGGTTTGTCATATCGCTGCTGCTTGCCTTTATTCTTACTCCCGACAAACATACGGACTGGAGCACGTGCATTGTCATGGCCTCGCTCTTTGCCGTGCTTTTCCTTTTACCCGGCATCATCGGTATGGCATACGGCAGACAGATAAAATCGTGGTTGCGGCAACGGTGGAACAGCCTTGTCCCCAAGAAGCGGCAGTACACGGACGAAGCGGGAGAAAAGCAAATCGAAGCCTTGCTTTCAGCGTCCACGCCGCCTGCCATGATGAAGCAGGAGGATGAAATCAGGCACTACGACAGCCTTGTCTCAAAGGTACAGCCGGAACAGATAAGGAGACTTCCCGAACCATTGCAGACCAACGACGCATTGTTCCTGTTGGTGCTGTTCCGTGAGGACGGTTATCTCGATACGGACTTCCGGCCGCTGATGAAAAAGGAGGATGACGAAATCAACCGGACACTTTACGCCTATATCGCCAGTGCCCTTTGCGCCGCCCTCAAAATCCGAAAAGGCAAATGGGTCATCTTCGAGAAGTTCTGGCCGCTCAACAATGGCGCACAGCTGGCAAGCAACTTCAAGACCGCCTACAGGGACAACCCGTCCGAACACCAGAGGCATATCGCCAAGCTGCTGCGCAAGGCGACCCGCCTGCGTCCGAAGCTCGACACCTACGACCTTGAAGAGTTCAAGAAGGTCTGAGCGGCATTAATGACATTATTCACAAAATCCTCTTCCTTGTTCCCGTCACCGTAACCCGATGGCGGGATTTTTTATGCCCTTCCGTGGACAGGCCTGTTGCTTTCCGCACTTATAAGTTACCATGTGCGGATTATCCGGGATTATGGAGGGTTTATAGTTCCTTTATACTTCGTTTCAGCCCCGTTTATACTTGTGTTTATAATTCGCAAATCATTCTGTTTGTGTTATTTATAGTGATTGTCCGGTAAGAATCCGCCATACCTTTGCACTGTCGCCACGACAAAGGCGAAGCAGATTATTCACTAAAATATACGCACATGACAGAGCAAAGAAAACTTTTAAGCACTAAGGAGGCGGCCGAATATTGCGGCTTCAAGCTTTCCTACTTCCGCAAGCTGATGATGCGCCGGGCTATCCCGATGTACAAGCCGACGGGCAAACTGTGTTTCTTCAAGAAGGAGGATCTGGACGCTTTCCTCACGGGTGTCCGTATCTCCTCACAGGAAGAAATCGCGGAGGAAGCCGGCCGCTATCTGGCTGGAAGGAAGTAAACAACTTTTTTATTCACATCAAAAAACAAATGTAGTATGGAACAGAACAAGAACATGGAACAGGGCGGCACAGCCGCAGCCGTTCCGACAGAGAAGAAGAACGAGAACCGCAAACGTGAGACAGTCGGCAAGGATGTTCAAGCCATCCGTGCGTTCTTGGAGAGCGTAGGCATCTACGAGGCGGACGCCTTGCGCGTAAGTATCGCCATCGCCGACGGCAAGGTGACGGCAGACAACATTTCAGCGGATGACCGCCTTGCGCTCAACCGCTATCTCAACAGCGGCACGGACAACGACCGCCTGACAGCGGACAACGCACAGGAACATCGGCTGAACCGTGCGTTCGGGTTGCTGGAACGTGTGGCGGAGTTTTGCGACAAGCAGCAACTGGTGACGGTAAACAGGACATTGCTTTCCATTGCGGTAAACGCGGAGGACATCAACCGTGCCGTGTCAAGCCTTGACAAACGTCCCGTACCCGTACAACCGACACAGGCAAACACCGGAAACAACGGAGCAGGCAAGTAACCGTATGCAAAAGGAGGAAAGGCATTTGACCTGCGTTCATACGACCTCTTTTTTCTTCCCTTTTTTCGGGATAAGACAATTCAGAATATCGCATGAGCAGCCATTACCCTTTTTCATCTGACACACAATTATGGGAAAATGAAGCCGTGCAGGGGACAACAAGAAAACAAATTGGTATTTCCATACCGGTTCCTGCACGGCTCCATCCCTTTCAAAAAACAGAAATATCACTTTTATAAAGACAAAGTTTTATGAACAAGGAAACATACAGATTCATGTACCCAGCAGGTGTCGCATCGCTGTCATTAGTTTTTTCTCATAAGGCATTACAATGGCTGTGCGGGACAACGACAGATGATGACGGCAGGGAAACAGTAAACTTCATATTGTTTGGCGACCTGTTGGCGAGAATGGCACTTACAGCCGGAGAGGGCAAGGGATTCCGCAGACCGCTCACGCTTTCCGCAGGTCAGGCGCAGTATTCCGAGGAACAGCTTTCCGTGCAATGGAACATGGGCAGGAAGCGCATACGCAACCTGCTGTCCGCACTCACGGACATGGGGCTTATCGACACCCACCGTTCAAGGGTGGCATCCGTGATGACCTTCCCGTGTATCCGTGGGTGGGAAACAGCGGATGGCACATTCATTTCCAATCCTTTTACCAATGAACAGAGGGAAGAATAAGAGCCGAATGGCTGTTAGGAAAACAGCCGAAACGACAATGACAGGACAAACGACTTCCTTTTTGTTGTTCCACAGTCCGGCGATAAGCGGCATCTGTTCCATGCAAGAAGTGGCAGACGGACGGGTGGAGTGGCATGGAGCGATAGCGTTGAGTTACGAGATATGCCGAGGTATCACCGCCTTCGGACGGTATTACCACGACGCTCTCGCAACTTCCCGAATGGTCGTTGTCCCAGCCGCTCGCAGGCTCGCACCTTCCCTTTTTTAGATACCGTTCCACTACAATTTCAAGGACACCAGTTATATGAAACAAGAAGATACTTCCAATCAGGAATCCGGGCAGGAAAAGCCCGTTATAAGGCGTGACAAGGTGGTGGTCACCAAGGTCACGGAGCAGGAGCTTTATCAGATTAAGAGCACCGCCGGGCAGTGCGGCATGACACGCAGCGACTTCATCCGGGCAAGGGCACTCAACTACCGGCCGAGACAGCGGCTTTCGGTTGCGGAGGTGGACGGTCTGAGGCAGCTTGCAGCTTGTAGGACGGACATGGTGAACTTCGCCAACGCCCTGCACGGGCTGAACGATGACGAGAAGATACGTCTTTTCCGCCATCAGCCGACCATGCTCGAATGGTACGAGAAAGTGGCGCGGGTGACTGACCACGTTACCGACTTCCTGCAGTCCGCACAGAAGGCGAACAGCTACCCGGCAGGAACAACAAATGAAGAAACCAAGGAGGAAGCCGTATGATAGCCAAGGCAAAATCTATCAGTCACGGAATAAGGGCGATGCTATACGTGTCGGGAGAGTCGAGGAACAAGAAGCATCCCGAAAAGATAACGCGCATATGTGACAACTTCATGCCGCAGAGCATGGACGCTTCGGGCATCTGGACGGAAATGAAGTTCGTCACCATGAACCGCCCCGACATCAAGAACAACGTCATACGCTTGGAGATAAGCCCGGCGATGGAACATACCGAAGATTTTACGGTCAAGGACTGGCAGCAGCTATGGAACGACTTCGCGGCGGCTTTCGACAATCAGGAAATCCTGAATGAGGACGGCGAGGTCATTTCCGTACCGACCAACATATCGGGCAGCAAGTCCAGCGTGTGGCTGCACAGGGAATCCGACAGCGGCATACCTCACCTCCATGCCGTCGTTTGCCGGATAGACGAAAACGGGAACATCAACAACGACCACGCCATCCACATCCGCGCACATCGGGCGGCTGAACAGATTGCCCGGCAAAGGGGATGGATAACAGCTAAACACATACATGAAAGCCGTATTCCGCAAGTCAGTGAGGACTGTATGGAGGCTTTGCGCGAACTGGACGCATGGTCTTGGGAGGGCTACGCGGAGAAACTTGCCGCCAAAGGCTACGAACTGCATCTGCGCAAGGATGAAGAGAAGGTGATACGGGGATATGTGCTTCACAAGGGCAGTTCAAGGTTCAAGGGCTCGGAACTTGGAAAGGGGCGCAACCTGACCGCATCCCGTATCGAACGGACGTGGGAGAAACTGCATCCCGAACAGACCAAACAGGAAAGTCCGACACCGAAACAGCCTGTTATAACGGCATCGAAGCCGTCTGTTCACAATGAAGTCGAGCAAAAGCCACAGACCGATGCAGGACGGGATAATTCGGTTTATGAGTATTACACGGAGTGGAACCCCGACCGCCTGCACACGGAGTTTGAACATGACGGAAAGAACTACGACCGCTATATCCCCGGAAAGGTGATTGACTGCCTGAATGACGAGTTCGACCACCGGGAACTGGCCAACTGGCAGGATTTGCAGAATCTGGCGATTGCCTTTTTTACGCTTGTCGCTTCTCCTTACGGGGAGGTTTCCGGTGATGGCGGAGGTAGCTCGCAGTCCGACCTCAAATGGGGACGCGACCCGGAGGAGGACGAGATTGAGTTCATGCGCCGTTGTGCTCGGGAGGCTTCGCACAGGCTCGGCCAGCAAAAGAAATCAGGAATGAAACGTAAATGACAAATCTAAAAACATCAGTGACAATGAGACAGCCCGATACGTCCGCTTTACGGGAGCGGCTTAACAATTATACACCCGGACAGGAAATAAACGAGGACAAGCAGGAACTTGAAGAACTACTACTGAAAGTGAACTGCCAGATTACCGAATTGCGCAATCTGCTCAAGGAAATCAATGCGGTAAAGGAAGAACTGGAAAAGGTAAACCAATGCTCTGTCAGCCACATCAAGGCGGAAGAAGCACGGCGGCAAAGACTTGAACAACGGAACGATGCGCTTGCCAACGAGTTCCGCAGTCTCAAGCCGGAGATTGCGGATGCGCATAAAAACTTGGAAAACCTTATCACGAAACTTGAAGCCTTCTCAGGAACAATGATAAATCTCCATGACCTGCTTAAGGCTTCATTCCCGATTAGGTTTTCAGAAAACGACAGACAGGCATTGCTGGAGGAAATCAATGCCATTGCCGGCAATGCCATATCGCAGATTCGCAAAGAACGCGAAAAAGCAGACAAGGAAATCCGCCGCAATGAGAATCGCATATCCATGACACAGGCGACATTCTGGTGCATGATAACATTGCTGCTGATACTTGCCACATTTTTTGCCCTTGTCATATTCGCCAACGTGAAGTTGTTTCATTCCGAGACGCTGACCGGAATGATTGCCATATTTTCTGTATTGGTTACCGTCACCCTCGTTGTTGTCTCCCTTATCTTTTACAAGTATTCACATTAAACAATAATAGATATGGCAACAGTAAAAGTGAAATTCCGCCCGTCAACAGTCGCAGACCGTCCGGGCAGCATAATCATCATTGTAACCAACCACCGTGTAGTAAGGCAAATCACGACCGGCTACAAAGTGTTTCCCTGCGAATGGGACGAAAAGCAATCCCGGCCTGTCTCCACTGTCGAGAATAGCCGTATGGCTGCCATCAAATCAATTACACAAAGGCTGTGTTGGGACGTGGAGAGATTGCATGGAATCATCGAGAGACTCGACAGCCGGCAACGCGGCTATTCTGCCGACGATGTCGTCTCGGAGTTCCAACGTGCCGACAAGGAGAATACCTTCTTTATTTTTATGGAGAATGTCATTGTCAGGTTAAGGCAACTGGGACACACCGGCACCGCCAACAATTACCGCGCGGCATTGGGGAGTTTCAAGCGGTTCCGGGCCCACGAGGATATTCCAATCGGGGCAATAGACCATGTCATCATGGAGGACTATCAGGCGTACCTGAACTCTGCCGGGCTCGCGCCCAATTCCACATCCTTTTACATGCGCATCCTCCGGGCGGTCTATAACCGTGCGGTCGAACAGGAACCGGCCATCGACCGCAAACCTTTCCGGACCGTGTTTACCGGAACGGAGAAAACACGCAAACGGGCTATTTCAATCGGCGACATCAGGCGGATTAAAGAGCTTGACCTTTCGCGCAGGCCGAACCTTGAATTTGCCCGTGACGTGTTCCTTTTTCTTTTCCTGTGCAGGGGGATGTCATTCATAGACGCCGCTTTCTTGAGAAAGTCGGATATTCAGAACGGGGTACTGACCTACCGGCGTCACAAGACCGGCCAGCAGCTTCAAGTCAAGATCATAAGGCAAATTGAAGAACTGACCGGGCGATACCCGACCGACGGGCTGCCGTATTTGCTCCCGATTATAACCGTTCCCGGCAAGGACGAGCGCAAGCAGTACGAGTCAGCGTTACGCCGTGTAAACAAGTCCCTTAAAACCATAGCGGAAATGGCAAAACTGCCGGTTACACTTACAACCTATGTCACCCGGCATACTTGGGCGACCATCGCCAAATCGAAGAATGTCCCGGTCAACGTCATTTCTGACGCGCTCGGGCATGATTCGGTTTCTACCACGCAAATATATCTCGCATCGATAGATTCGTCTGTTATAGACAATGCCAACGAGCTGGTTGTCAGCGAATTATAGGATATGGGGACGTAAAACAAAAACATCCGTCTCTTTCCAAGAAACGGATACCGGGTACTAAAGTATATAAAAATCCTGAATCGCAAACGATTGGAACGAAAATATTTCAGGAATCACACATGAAAAATAATATCCCGTAAAATAAGCCAAGAGGGAAATAGATGCTTATAAGCCTGATTATTATGAGATTACGTTTTACATCCGTTTCTTGGAAAGAAATGGATGTAAAATAAAGACAATATGCACATGAGAGGTTTAATAGTATCAGCGTTCATGTTGCTCGGATGCATCCAGGCGTTCGGGCAAGAGAGCCGGAAGGAGGTCTGTATCGGATTCCCGGTCGGCAACTCGACACTGGACACGGCTTACGGCAACAACGCCGCGCGCCTGTCCGAAGTGGTGTCGTTTCTGGAAAGTGTGAAAAAAGACAGCACGCTCGAATTGGTCGGGGTGTCTTTCTGCGGTTCCGCCTCACCCGAGGGCGGCTTTGCCATAAACAGGGAATTGGCGGAAAAACGCCGCAATTCCTTGGAACGTTATGTACGTGAACGCGTATCGCTTCCGGACGGCATCATTTCACGTCCCGAGGGATTTATCGCGTGGGAACGCCTCGCGGAGCTGGTCGAGGTGTCCGACATGCCCCACAAGGAAGAGGCGGTGGACGTGTTGCGCAACGTGCCCGAATTTACCTATGATAATAAGGGTGTACTGGTTGACAGCCGCAAGAAACACCTGATGGAGCTGCAATATGGCCGTACCTGGCATTACATGCACAAGCATTTCTTTGACCGAATCCGCAATGCCAGTGTCATTCTCGTGACAGTCCGTCAAAAACCGGTAATCGAGGAAAAAACGGTTGTCAAGGAAGAACCGATTGTGCCGGCTCCTGCCGACACGACAGCCGTTGTGGAGAAAGCGGACACTATTGTAGCGGTTTCCCCCGAAACCTCAAAACCTTTCTACATGGCTCTCAAGACCAACATGCTCTATGATGTGCTGGCCGTTCCCAATATCGGGGTGGAATTTTACTTGGGCAAGAACTGGTCAATCAGTGGAAACTGGATGTACGGCTGGTGGAAAAAGAACAGCAGCCACCGTTACTGGCGCATCTATGGAGGTGACCTTGCCGTGCGCTACTGGCTCGGGAAGAAGGCCCATGAAAAGCCGCTCACCGGACATCATATAGGCATATACGGGCAGGCGTTCACTTACGACTTCGAGTGGGGAGGCAAAGGTTACATGGGCGGTGAACCCGGCGGAACACTTTGGGACAAGACGAATTATGCGGCAGGCGTGGAATACGGTTACTCGCTGCCCGTTGCAAACCGCCTGAATATCGACTTCACGATTGGCGTGGGCTACTGGGGAGGAAAATACTACACGTACATCCCCTTGGACGGTCACTATGTATGGCAGGCCACTAAAAACCGCCATTGGTTCGGTCCCACAAAGGCGGAAATCTCTCTGGTATGGCTTCTTGGAAGAGGCAACAGCAACAACAAGAAAGGAGGCGTGAAATGAAAAGAATATACACTGTAATGGAATACGTTCCCCTGCTCGCGGGAATGCTCATGCTGCTTTCGTCATGCGAGCACAAGGACTTGTGCTTTGACCACGACCCGCATGCCCCGAAATCGGAGGTGCGCGTGGAAGCGGAATATGAAAAGGAGTGGCAATACACCTACGAGAACGGTACGGATTGGAAAAACTTCCCCACGTGGCAGGAATCCTTCGGTATGGAATACGACGCGTTGCGACCCGGAATACCGGATGGATTGCGCGTGCAGGTGTACAACGCGGACGGTTCGGACGAGATCATCAACATAGCTCCCGAGGGGGATGTCGTTTATATGCGTCCGGGTGAACACTCCCTGCTGTTCTACAACAACGACACGGAATACATCGTGTTCGACGAGATGCAGTCGTTCGCTTCGGCAAAGGCCACCACACGAACCCGTACCCGTTCTTCTTATCTCGGTAATTCTTATATGGACACGAATGACGAGAACACGGTGAACCAGCCCGATATGCTTTACGGCAGTTACATGGAGTCATACGTGGCGGAACGCTCGACCGAGACCGACGTGATACCTGTCACCATGCACCCGCTGGTGTTCACCTATCTGGTGCGTTACGAGTTCAGCCACGGGGTGGAATACGTGTCGCTGGCACGCGGAGCCTTGGCCGGTATGGCGCAGGCGGTATGGTTGAACAGCGGGCATACGTCAGATGAAGCCGCTACCGTGCTGTATGATTGTACGGTGGAAGATTTCGGCGCACAGGCTTTGGTGCGTTCTTTCGGAATACCTGATTTCCCTAACGAACACTACGGGACAAGGGCCGAACGTAAGTACGGGCTGAATCTGGAAGTACGCTTGAAGAACGGAAAAATCAAGTCGTTCGATTTCGACGTGACCGACCAGGTAGCGGCGCAACCGCAGGGAGGTGTCATCGTGGTGAAGGGCATCGAGATATCCGATGAAGAGGGTACGGAAGGCGGCTCCGGCTTCGACGTGGACGTGGAAGACTGGGGAGATTACGAGGACATAGAACTCCCTCTTTGATTTGCATAGAGAGTTATCAAAACATTTTTATTCACAATTTAATTTTAATCAAAATGAAGAAGTTATTTATGATTGGTTTGGCGGCAACAGCCATGTTGGCAAGCTGCAGCAACGACGAGACCGTGGAAATGGCACAGAACACAAAGGCCATCGGTTTCTCATCATTTATTGACAAGAGCACCCGTGCTACAGACACTGACATCACTAACCTTGATACCATTGAAGTGTACGGCTGGAGAGGTGATGCTCAGATTTTCAACGCACAAGCCGTAACTGTTGATGCTACTGGTAATGGAACCTATTCACCGCTCCAGTACTGGGAACCCGGCTACACCTATGCTTTCGAGGCAATCGCTCCCAAGTCAGGTGAAAATGGGGTTACATTTGCCGCTGCAAAAGATGGTGGTACCATCACTTTCGTCAGCGACTCTGAAACCGACCTGCTTTATTCAAAAGCTGCTGATAAAACAACAGATGCTGAAGTTACCACTGACCCGGGAAAAGTAAACTTCACATTCGGACATATGCTTTCACGTGTGAAATTTACCTTCAAGAACACATTCCCTGAAAACGCCGCAGCAAAAATCAGCGTAAAGGATGTAAAGATTACGAATGCTTACAAGAACGGAACAATTACTCCGGCTGCAGCTAATGCCGCATGGACTGTTGCAAACGCTGACAAAACTCTCCCGGTTGTTTTTGCAAGCGATGCAGTCAAAGACCTCGTTGCCGGTACAGGTGTTGCCGAGACCAGTCACATGTACCTTATTCCTGTCGCAGCACCTGAATATACAGTCGAATTCACAGTAGTATTGGATCAGAATGGAGCGACAACAGAATATCCGCACACCTCTACTATTACAATAGGAATGGAGAAAGGCAAGAGCTACAATTTCGTCGCTGCACTTGATGAAACAAATGTTACTCCCGATGAACTCTTCCCGATTGAATTTACTGCAGAAGTTGAAGATTGGGGTAATTTTACCGATCATGACATTACCGTTGAGTAAGATTCATCTTGCGTCCTCGTAAAGCCGGTTTAATAAAACGACTTTATCCGTAAGGACACAATCCTACAGGGTGTAAGGGGTTGAATGTCCCCTTACACTCACTAACAGCCGGGGCGTATTGCTTCAGGCAAACAAATATAAAACAGAAGAAATGAAGGTACATAAGAAAAATCCGAGTTGGATGGCGGGCGGCATGGCGACGATGTTGCTGTGCACGCTACTTTTCTCGTGCAATAACGAGGACTTTCTCGAAAGCGGGAATCCGGAGAAAGCCTGTGACAACATTTGTTTTGGCATATCGTCCGATAAGAACGTGCAGACAAGGGGATATGCCGGTAGTGATGACGAAGGATATACCGCAGACCGTTTCGTGTTGCGGTCGGACGACTCGGCAGACACGCTTTGTGTCCGTGCCATTGTTTCGGACGGTATCAACGTGTCCGGCTTCGAGGGCAAACAAGCCTTGACGCGCGGAACGCCTGTTGGCAAAGACAATTTCTATACCAAGTTCCATGTGCTGGCATACTGGAGTAAGAATGCTACGCCCGTGGATCAGTTCTACATGAACACGAATGCTTCCAATGTGGGTGCTTCCGTCGGGTCAGGTGCTATATGGAGCACGGAACAAATATACTATTGGCCGGGAGTAGACCATTCGTTCCAATTCTATGCCTGGGCACCGACGGATGCCGGTGGCTTGACCACCCCGTCCTCTCCGACAAGCACAGTTCTTGAATACACCGTTCCCGAAGCCGCTACCAACCAGAAAGACATCGTGGTGGCTACTACCAGTGAAATATCGGGCGACAACAACAAGGCTGTTCCACTGACCTTCAAACACATCTGTACCGCTGTCCGCTTTGCCGTGGGCAGCCAGATGCAACCCGGCTCTATCAAGAGCGTGGCTTTGAAAGGTGTCAAGAATGCCGGAACTTACGATATGGCTACCGGTACATGGGCTCTTGCTGAGACGCCCACGGATTTCTCGCAAGATTTGAACAAATCAATGACAGGAAACGAAACCAACGGTACGGAAATCACCAGTCCAGAAGGCACCTTCATGATGCTGCCGCAGACATTGCCTGAAGGAGCAACGGTAGAAGTTGTATTTGTCAATGCCAATAATGAAGACCGCACACTCACCGCCTCCATCGGAAATACGGTATGGACAATGGGGACAACCGTGACTTACAAGCTGTCTATTACGCCGGAATATGAAATGAATATTGAAGTCCCGACTGAGGCACAGGATGCTCACTATATCACATTCCCAATTACCGTAAACGTGAAAGACTACGACGGCGCATGGACACTGACTTCTAATCTTACGAACGATGTGTTCTTCACTCAGACCAAGACAGAGTTGCAGGAACAAGGTTATTGGATTGATGATGACAAAGGAACGAATACAATATCCGGCACAGGCAGCGGTAGTTTCACTTATCACGTGTATGTGACCGAGAATATCGGTGATGCCGCCCGCGACCTGCAATTCCAAATCACACCTGCTGTCAACGGTGCTACTCCAATCACAGCCACCGTTCAACAACTCTGTCCGAGTTGGAATGGAAATATAGGCTGTGAAAGAATCGAAGACGGTGCATATCCATGGGGATTTCTATGGGATAGTAACATGACAATTAAATATACTGTGCCATCAGTGGCAAGTGATTTTATTGGACATTACATTTCATCATTACTGATAGACCTTTCAAATGTGGGGCAATACAATTATGTCACTATTGATCGTCCTTTCTTGTCTATACGCTCTATTACGATTGATTTTAGCAAATTGACAGCTAATGGAGTTGCCGAAGATTTGGATAATGGATTACAAAATACAAATGATATTTATAATTATAATGGCGCAAATGAAGCAAGCGATCTAATAGCGCGACTTGAAAGATATGGATGTACACCTGATAAAGAACTGCCAACAAATCCTTCGGATTTTGCAGCTAAAAGTTGTCTTATGAAAAATAAATTCACCAAAAAGACAGAATCAGGAACTGGAGGAGCTACGGCCGAAGTGCCCGTATTGATTCAATTGGAATGGTATCTGCCAGCTAAGACAGAAACACTTCAGATGGTGGACGAAACATATCCTTTAAATGGTATTTATTGGACATCAACAGCTCTTCAAGGGAGTTCAGAACAATCATATATTTACTCAAATGGAAATTCTGAATCCACAGATAAAAGAGATGTAATTCATAACGTCCGTGCCGTTCGTCAAAAGCCCTAAGATTCATCCTTAACCAAATAATATCAACAACTACTAAGCAAGCCAACTATCTTCTGTAACAGGAACAGTTGGCTTGCTTGTTTAGTAATCTAATACATAAAGCCAAGAAGTTGTGAACATTCCCGATAACAGAGATAGTCCATACAACCGTTCCCGGGGGATTCGTCCGGAGACGGAAGAGAAATACCGTGAGGCAATCGAACTATATCGTTCGACCCAATTGTCCTGCGCGGAAATCTGCCGTATCAGTAAAGTGACGGTTTCGGGATTTCAACGCTACCTTTCTCTGTATCACCGCCACCTGCTACTGGCACGTTATGACATTACTTGCGACAAGGAGGAAGCCTCTCGCATCAAGTTGAGCCAGCTTCGTGGGCAGCTTCCCGCTACCCGGGCCAAATACAAAGACTCCATCGAAGCATGTGGAAGTCTGGACTATATCGAATACAATGTCTCGCAAATCGCCCGCCGGTTCGGACTGAATGGTACAGACCTTGGCAGGCAGTTACGCACGCATTATCCCGGAATCATCGAGTGGCGCGAGAAGGTGCGTAAGCGTTTAGGCTTAAATGACAACCTGCCGCGCGGTACACGGAAGGTGTGTAAGGAACAGTATGCCGAGGCAGTGAAACTATTACGTGCTGACCGTTATATTACGGTTCAAGAGGCCGCCGAGCGTTGTAACGTCTCCTACTCGGGATTGGAACAACACTTGATATTCTACCACAAGGAGTTGGTCGAAAATCGCATTAAGATAAGAGAACGGGCTGTAAGACAGCAACGCAAAGGCAAGATAACGGGACGAGGGACACTTCATGCCCCTACCCCTGAAACAATCACGAAATATGCGGAAGCATTGCACTTATACCGCACCACACCCATGTCCGCCCGAAAAATAGCCAAACAGACCGGCGTATCGATAAGAGGTTTCTACGACTACCTGCAAACTTGGCACAAGGACTTGATTTGTAAGCGGAAAGGTATCCCTTACGAGGAAGGCAAGCCCGTGGACTGGTCGTCCGTTCGGAAATATAACCCTACCACTGCCGCCAAATACGCTGACGCCATAGCCCGACTGAAAGAGGGTGGAATGACCATGGCAAAGGCGGCGGAGGAATTTGGCCTGCACCCCGACTGTTTCAGGATGTACCTGAAAGAGCATGAGCCGGAACTGCACGCAAGTTTGGGAATGAAAAAAACGGAAAACGGTGGAATAATGGCACCGCACAGCATGGGGAAATATGCCGAAGCCCTGCAACTGTACGTCACGACGACCGAGAGCATAAAGTCACTGGCGCGGCGGTTCGGCTTCAACGATTGCTCTTTCGGTCAGTTCATCAGAAGACATTTCCCCGAACTGCACGAACAGCACCAAAAAACGGTGCAACAGATGAAAAAGACGGATTAAGTTCACACTATGCTGATACGTTTTTTTGAAGCCGAACCGGACTAAAGTCGAATCCTGTTGATGAGTTCTATTGCCGTAATGTCACGCATAAAGGTGAAACCGAACCACTTTTTGCCCAAATCCTTGATTGACGCTCCAATGTGATACACTTTATCATCAATGAGCAGAAACCGGTCGTGTGCCTTGTTGAATCGCTTTACCTCGATAAGCGGATATTGGGCATTGTGGCGGTCAACATCAAGTTGGAACTGGTTGCTGACACGTTGCGTGTAGATAGTGGCTGATACCCCTTCTTTCCTTTTATCAAGCAAAGTCAGCACGGTGTCATCCGCGTAATTGTCAATCAGTACAACGGACTGTTCAGCCTTCCGAATTAAATCAGACACGAAACGGTAAGCATCAAACACTTGCCCGTCATAGAAGATGCCCTGCACAGGAGGAACGTCGGCATCCAAACGCTTGAAAACCTCATCGATGCGTCTGTCGGTCACTTCCTGATGCTGTTTCATTTCCAGTTGGTGATACTCTATAGTCTCAAGCCTTTGGAATAATTGGGCATTGGTCGCGATAAAGCGGCGCATGGATATGAAAGCCCTCATTATGCGGATGTTCACCTCGACAGCCGTCTTTGATTTCAATACCGAACTGAGCATGGCTATTCCTTGTTCAGTGAACGCGTAAGGCAGTTTTCGGGTTCCGCCCCAACTTGATGTCGCATTTTGCGACATCAAGTTATCGAGCTCGTCTTTGTTAAGCTGGAACATGAAATCATCAGGGAAGCGTTCCATATTACGCTTCACCTGTTCGTTCAGCCTTCGCGTTTCCACACCGTACAATGCGGACAAATCACTGTCAAGCATGACCTGTCGCTCTCTTATAATCCGAATCATCGGCTGGATGTTGATTACTTCGGGCAACTGGTCGCTATTTGCGACCGGCTCTTTTGCCATGCCGTTTGTATTTTCCCTTTCTTTTGCCATATTCCTGCTTTATTGCTCGTTTTCGTTCAGACCTTTGATAATTTCGATGCCCAATGTGTTTTCTATCTTACATATAGTTTCCAACGACATATTCTTTTGCCCTTTCAGCATCTTGGATATATATTGCTGGGTGCAGTTCATTCTCTCGGCAAACATCCGTTGCGTCATACCGAGTTCAGACATCCGCCTTGACATGAGGACGGCAATCGCCCGTGAGTATTGCGTCCAATCCCTTTTATCCTGCCCTGATTTGACTGTCTGCGATTCAGTCTCCAAAATTCCACAAGGCATCTTGTCTGTCACTGTATTCATTGAAACGATTACATTGCTTAATTCAGTCGCAAAGGTAGCACAAATATTTGAAATTGCACAACTTCCGGGTTGTTGTTCCGTGGAAAGAAACGAAATGCTATGCCTAAATCAAAGATTTAGGGAAGTAGAGACTTGTCGTCTTCCCATTCATAATGGTAATGAACTTCCATGTTGTTAATTCCTATGTTCTACCATAAGAACAATATTTCTCCATTTATTTGTTGTGGATTTGTTGCGCATGAATTATTTATCTATATATTACTATTGATTATCAGAATATTATAATTTATACAAAATCAATGAAAATGAATTGTGCTATTGTAGATGATGAGCCGCTGGCTTTGGAATTGCTGAGAAGCTATGTGGAAAAAACGTCTTTCCTCCGGTTGGTAGGGAGGTATTCCAGTGCGGTGCAAGCTATGACAGAAATTCCTCTTCACGAGGAGGTGCATGTCTTGTTCCTTGATATTCAAATGCCCGAGTTGAACGGTTTGGAGTTTTCACGCATGGTCAGTCCTGAAACAAGGATTATTTTTACTACTGCATTCGGACAGTATGCCTTGGATAGTTATAAAGTCAATGCCTTGGACTATTTGTTGAAACCTATCAGCTATGTCGATTTTTTGCAATCGGTGAATAAAGCGGTGCAATGGTATGAATTGAAACAAAAGGCGGATAATGGTGTTGATGCCGATGAGGCGGATGATTGTATATATGTAAAAAGTGATTATAAATTGCTCCGAATTGCTTTAGACCGGATATTGTATATAGAAGGGTTGAAGGATTATATTAAAATACATGTGGAGGATGAGCCGAAAGCTATCCTGTCACTTATCAGTATGAAAGCTATGGAAGAGAAGCTTCCTTCCAGTCGTTTTATTCGCGTACATCGCTCGTTTATAGTGCAAAAGAGTAAAATTAAGGTGCTTGATCGGGGGCGGATTGTTTTCGGTAAAGAGTATATTCCGATTTCCGATAGTTATAAACAGGAGTTACAGATATATTTGAATAGTCATTCTGTTTGAAAAATGTGATATTTGAATGATAAAAGTTGATATTTTGTCGATATCCTTTTGCAAAAAAGAAATAATCTTTTTATATTTGCAGCATAGACAAGGGAAGTTGTGAAACTTCTTAATAGAATAGTTTAGTTAAGTCTAGTTTAGTTTTTGTGTTGTAAGTGCTCCCATCGTAAGCGAACGAATGGGAGCACGTTTTTTAGACACCTGCAGGGGAGAAGTGTTCTGTTTCTGCAACAAATCCGGGGTCAGCGGATTTTCCTGGTTGGTAAGCTTTCTTTTAAGCGTATAGCCTAGCC
>OHEZ01000027.1_pt1 | contig 123553 bp, 110 predicted proteins | sample 1567391 | NCBI WGS metagenome assembly OHEZ01 (sample SAMEA3879518, study PRJEB24766) | human gut metagenome | biome: human-associated habitat; feature: feces | place: USA | collected 1985/1987
TTCCACGCTCGGCAAGCCCTTCAAATGTCTTATGAATCAAGATTCTTTGGTTACGACATACACATAAGGGAGTGGAATCAACGAAACTGATGCCGGTACAAGTTCCCAGCAGTACTCTTTTGATGAATATGGTCATGGGAAGCAATACTTCCTTCTCCAGTTCCACAAAACGGTTATAAGAAACCTGACGAGGAAAAAGGTGTTTCAGATGTTTACAGACATACTCCTTGTAGTAATGCTTGAAACAACGGAAACCACCGGAGTGAAACAGGATTAGAATAACCATAATCTCTGCATCACTCATACGGTTGGGTTTGTTACGATGCATGGTCTTCATATCCTTAATCATATATTTTTCCTGTTGCAATGTAAATTCCTTGCAAAAATCATCGGCCATACAATAAATCTCTGTAACTTTAGACTCTGGAAACATAGTGGTAATCGTTTAAATGTTATAATTCAGCACTATAAATTTAATACTTTTATCGCTATGTTTCTAATTATAAGTGAAATATATTTATTCTTATTTCGAACTCACGTTTTTTTACAGAAAGAAGGGTGAATTCAAAAAGACCGTTTGATTGGTTTTTGAATTCACCCTTTATGAATGGATCGGAGTTATTTTTGCGCCAGTAATTTGGCTATGGCACGGTCGGGTTTCCCGGTTTCTGTCAGGGGAAGTTTGAATACCGGAACAAAACGTTTGGGACGCCAGTAGGGAGGTAATTGATGTGTGCAGGTCTGTTCTATGTCGTCGGGCAGTTGTCCTTCGGCAAGCAGTACAATGATTTCTCCGAATTTTTCGTCGGGGGCGGAGGTGATCAGGAAAGGAACGGACAGGTGTTCTTTCAATGCGGCCTCTACTTGTTCTATCTGCACTTTTACTCCTCCTGTATTGATCGTGTTGTCTTTTCTGCCTAGAATGCGGAATTGGTTCTGTCCGTTTATCTCGGCTATGTCATTGGTCACCAGTTCTTTTTCGCAAATTTCGGGAGCGTATATCACCAAGGTGTTTTCTTTACTCAGACGGATCTGTATGCTCTCGAAAGGGGTGTACCAGTCTGAAGCTTCAGGACCGTTCAGTCTGCGTAGGGCAATGTGTGACAAGGTTTCGGTCATGCCGTAGGTAGACCATACGGCATGGGGGAAATCTTTTAACGCAGCGTTCAGTTGGGAGTCGATAGGACCGCCTCCGATAATGAGGTGTCTGATTTGTTGCAATATCGCTTTCTCTTCGGGAACTTGCAGTGAGTTATAGACTTGCATGGGGATCATGGCGGCAAAGACGGGGGCTTTTGTCAGGTCTTTTAAAGGATGCCCGGATGGAGTGACAGGCAGCAAGTCCAGTCCCGCTACCAAGGCACGTATTACCACCATTTTTCCGGCAATGTATTGCAAGGGCATACAAAGCAGGGCGGAATCTTCTTTTTGCAGTCCGAGGAAGGAACAGGTGAGGCAGGCGCTTTCCATCATGCGTTCTTTTTCTACATACAGTTCCTTGGGTTTGCCGGTGGAGCCTGAAGTATGTACCGGCAGGGTGTCTGCCGGGTCAAACCATTCGGAAAGAAAGGAGAAAAGTTCCTGCCGGAAACTTCGGTTGTCGGCAGGGATATTCATTCTTACCATTTCAATTTCCCAGTTGGAGTAGGGGATGCTTTCTATCAGAATGGTCTGTTTGTTTCTATTGGTGCAGAATTTTGTCATTGTTTCAGCCAGTTTAGTAAGTCGGGTTCTTGTTCTTCGGGGTGGAACCAAAGGCAGTCTCCTTCGATGTGAAGCGGATAGTCTATATTGTCGGTAAACAGCAAGCCGGTACCTAGTCCTTGGGGGAGGGCGGGCTGCAAGGTGGCACACCATTGTGCGATGGCATTCAGTCCGATATTGGACTCCAGAGCGGAAGTGACCCATGAGCCGATGCCTCTTTCAGCCGCCAGTTCCATCCATTCTTCGGAGCCGCTGATTCCTCCGTGCAGAGAAGGTTTCAGGATAATGTACTGAGGACGGATGGTTTCCAGCAATTCTATTTTCCGGTCGCGCCGGTTGATGCCTATCAGCTCTTCATCCAGTGCAATGGGAAAGGGGGTGGCGGCACAGAGTCGGGCCATTTCATCCCATTGTCCCGCACGGATGGGCTGTTCGATGGAATGGAGCTGGAATTCGGAAAGACGATGTAACTTTTCGAGAGCATCGGCAGGAGAGAAAGCACCGTTGGCATCTACACGCAGTTCGATTTGGGCTGGGGTGAAATGCCGGCGGATGTGCGCCAGCAGCTCCAGTTCCTTTTCAAAGTCGATGGCGCCTATTTTGAGTTTGATGCAGCGGAAGCCTTGCTGCATCTTTTCCCCGATGCGCCGGTACATCTCGTCAAAGTTTCCCATCCAGATGAGTCCGTTGATGGGGATGCCCTCTTTGCCTTTGCTGAACGGGGTGTGCCAGAATTGCAGGCTGCGTGCCCGGAAATGCAGCAGGGCGGTTTCCATACCGAACAGGATGGACGGATAGGGAAGCAAGGCTTCCCGGTCTATTTCCCCGTTCTTTTCCAGGTTCTTGCAGGCAGTGGCCAACACCTCGTCGTATGAGGGGATATCGTCACAACTCAGGGCAGGGAGAGGGGCACATTCACCCACGCCATAGTGGCGGCTGCCGGTGTCGGTGAGGAGGATGTACCATACATTCCGGGTGGTATATACTCCTCTGGAAGTACCTGCCGGTTGCTTGAAGTGTAATTGTTTTTTTATAATTCGGGTTTGAAACATTCTTATTAGTGATTAGTGGTTAATGGGAAGCAAGGAGGACTATTGGGTTGTCCTCCACCGGAAAAATGAACCACTGATTATGGGAACTTCGGATAATCCTGGAACCGTGGCTTGCGTTTTTCCAAAAATGCCTTTCCTCCTTCCTGCGCTTCCTCTGTCATGTAATACAGCATGGTGGCATCTCCGGCAAGTTCTTGTATGCCGGCTTGTCCGTCCAGTTCGGCATTCAGTCCGGCTTTGATCATACGAAGAGCGAGCGGGCTGTGCTCCATCATCTTTTCTGCCCATGCCACGGTTTCGTCTTCCAGGCGGTCGAAAGGAACGACTGTATTGACCAATCCCATTTCCAGTGCTTCCTGTGCGGAGTATTGACGGCAAAGGAACCATATTTCACGGGCTTTCTTCTGCCCTACGATGCGTGCCAGATAGGAAGAGCCGAATCCGGCGTCGAAGCTGCCTACCTTGGGACCTGTCTGTCCGAAAATGGCATTCTCTGAGGCAATGGTCAGATCGCATACCACATGCAGCACATGACCGCCGCCGATGGCGTAACCGTTTACCATGGCGATGACCGGTTTAGGCAGTGACCGGATTTGCTTTTGTACGTCCAGCACATTCAGACGGGGAACTCCATCTGTGCCGATATAGCCGCCATGACCTTTTACGTGCATATCTCCCCCGCTGCAGAAGGCTTTGTCGCCTGCTCCGGTCAGAACCACTACATTGATATCCTGGCACTCGCGGCAGTAATACAGGGCGTCGCTGATTTCCGAAGTGGTGGTGGGGGTGAACGCGTTGCGGTAACGCGGACGGTTGATGGTGATTTTCGCTATTCCGTTGTAAAAGTCAAACAGAATATCCTGATATTCTTTGATGGTTTTCCATTCTCTTGTTTCCATTATTCATTTTTATTTTTAAGTCCGTGATAATATTCTCTTAACAGGGTGGTGTCTTTTTCCTTGTCGGTAAACACCTCCAGCAGCATGGGTTGCATCCGTGTCTCGGGTGAGGTGAATGGCTGCATCGCTTCTTCCAGCTCTTCTTCTCCGGTCACTTTCATGTAAATAAAGCCGCGTTCTTCCGCCCAGCCTTTGGCGGTGGTGTAATGCTCGGCTGTGATAAACTCCCTGGAACGGCTTGATTTGTCCATTCCAGGCAGGGTATGGAATATTTCTCCTCCTTCGTTATTCAGTAACAGGATGCGGATGTTGGCACCGTAATTTTGGTTCCACAGTGCGTTCATGTCATAGAAGAAGCTCAAGTCGCCTATGATGATGAAATTCAGCTTGCTGGAAGCGGCGGCATAACCGATGGCGGTGGACAGGGAGCCTTCTATGCCGTTCACTCCCCGGTTGCAACAGATTTCCACCTGGGGAGGAACTGTAAATAACTGTGCATAGCGCACGGTGGAGCTGTTTGCCAGATGCAGGGCACAGGGTTCGGGCAGTGCCCGGATGAGTTTTCCGATAACGGAGATTTCGGAATAAGCAAGGTCCGGCATCGGAATGGTTTTGCAATAGTTTTCCCACATCAGCGGATAATGGGTAGGTTTGTTGTCCAGCAGGAAAGCTATTTTTTCCAAGAACTCAAACGGGTCCATCTCGATGACGGTGGTCAGGCAACCGTATAAATCGGCTATCTTCCCGTCGGCGGCAACATGCCAGTGTTCGCGCGGGGGATGATTGCGCAGGTATTTCTTCAATTGTTTGGATACGATGTGTCCGCCGTAGGTAATCAGTATTTCGGGGGCCATGTCTTCCTGGCGTTCCGGTGTCATGGAATAAACGGCGGCGTCGAAATTCTTGATAGGAATGCCGGGGATGGTCTGGTTGCCCAGATGTTCCGTCAGCCAGGCGAAATGTTTATAAAGCGGTTTCACATATTTTTTCTCGAACAGGTAAATCAGATTCATCTGGCCTACCACAACCATGCGCTTGTTGTACTTGTTCAGCCGTTCGATCAGTTCCTTATAGTCACGGTCGTACACGCTCAGTCCCTGATAACGGGTGATGACACGTACTTCGGGAAGTGTTTTGGCGGTGAAGCGGTAAATGGGTTCGGAAATGGGTACATTGATATGTACAGGCCCTTTGCCGTGGTGGGTGGTTTCAAGTATGGCTTCGTTGATAAGGCGGTTGCAAAACCATTCGTCTTCCTCAGTATGTACTTCGGGCAGGTTGACAGACATCTTGACTAACGTTCCGAACACATGGGGCTGGGGCAGGGTTTGTCCGTCCATTTGTCCTATCCAGGCAGCGGGGCGGTCGGCGGAAATGACAATCAGAGGTACTTGTTGGTAAAAGGCTTCGGCTACGGCAGGGTGCAGGTTCAGCAGGGCCGAACCGGAAGTGCAGCATACTGCGGCAGGGCCTCCCCCTTGTAAAGATAGGCCGATGGCAAAAAAACCGGCACTGCGTTCATCGGTTACAGAATAACAAGTGAAGTCCTCTATATTGGCCAGAGTATGTACGATGGCAGCATTACGGCTGCCGGGACAAAGCACTATTTTCCGCACACCGTGCGCTTTGAGAAGTGCCACCAACTGAAGTATGTTCTTTTTGTCTGAATACATTATTCTTCTACTTTAATTGTTTCCATTTATTTATTTATAAAGTCAGGATGAAGGATGCTCCGCATCGTATTCATCTTGTCTCCCGTTTCCATCCATTCCGATTCTACTTCCGAGGAAGCCAGTATTCCTCCTCCTGCATACAGGATGGCTTCACCCGGCTTTATTTCCATGCAGCGCAGATTGACGTAGATATCGGTATGCCCCTCTGTGTCCAGCCAGCCGGTGAATCCGGAATAATAACTGCGGTCGTACCCTTCATTGTCCGGAATAAACCGGAAAGCCTCCTCTTTGGGCAGGCCGCAGACGGCGGGAGTGGGATGGAGTTCTTGCAATAAATCGCCTATATGGTCTGTATTTTTCAACAAGAAATAAAAATCGGTCTTGAGGTGTACCAATTGTCCGGCACGGGCGGTATAAGGACCTTTTTCCGTCATCTTGTTGCCGAATCTTTTGGCGATCCGGCGGATGTAATCAGCCACATAGCCCTGCTCTTCCCGGTTCTTCTTGTCCCAGTCTGTCGGCATCACTTCGTTCTGCATCGGCATGGTACCGGCCAGGGCCACGGTGTGCCATTCTTTGCCGTGTCCGCTTAATAAGATTTCCGGTGTGCTGCCCAGCCAGGTTCCGGAAGCAGGGGTGTGGCATAGGTAAATCATCATGCGCGGATAGTTGTTGCAGGCCCGGACAAAAGCGCCGAGTGGTGAAAAATCATCTCCGATATGTCTGGCGGAAGAACGTGACAGAACCAGTTTCTGGAACCGCTTCTCTTGTAAGGGAGTGATGAAACGCCCGAATGCGCGGGTATATTGTTCTTTATCCGTTTCTTCGGAAACAAAAGGGGAGAGTTCACTCTGCCGGCTTTTGCAGGTGAGCAGGGCATCCGCACATTCCAGTGAAGACAGTGCTTCGCTGATTTCGCTCCAGTCGTATGCGGTGACATCCGGACGGATAAGTACCAAGGGATGTTCCTCCGATATCTGGAAAGGAGCCATGACAAATCCTTTCTTTCCATTCAGTTCCTGAATGTCCGCTAATTGTTCCACATCGCCCGAGGTTTGCAATACCAGGTAGCATTCGTCTGTCCAAGGTAACCGGTAGAGGGCGAAACCGAGGCGGCTGTGTGTCAGGCAATCCAATAATTTTTGCGTATGTATATCTGGTAGATTCATTTCTTTTTCAGTATGAAATTAACGACACGAACAGTAGAAACCAGTTGTCCTTGTGGAGTGGTGATATCTATATTCCATATATGCGAGGATCTGCCGCGGTGAATCAGTTTGCCGGTGGCGAATACTTTGCCTCCGACGGGCACGGCCGACAGATGATTTCCACTTACTTGTACTCCGCAGGCATATTCGTCTTCCCGGCATAGCGACGTAGAGCCATGCCCTGCCACAATCTCGGCCAGAGCCAGTGACGCGCCGCCGTTCAACATACCAAAGGGTTGTGAAGTACGATGGTCTACAGGCATTTCGGCATGTACCGCATCCTCGGTGGAGGGTAGAAACCGGATACCCAGATGTTCCGCCATCGAATTCGAATAATCAGGTTTGCAGGTTGTTTCTTCCATCATTTGTATGTCTGTTCTTTTCTATAAGGCTACAAAAATACATAAATTTTAGATGAAAATGTCGTTCATGTTGTTCTTTTAAGAACAAAAACATTCGGGGTTTGTTTCTATTATCGGAATATATTTTTTATTTTGCAAAAAGAACTTGTACAAATGCAACAACGAATGAATAAAACAATAATTTAATACTTATGCTCATTACGATTATTATCCTTGTACTGTCCGCAGTATTTTTTGTAAATGGCAAGATACGGTCGGATCTTGTGGCTCTTTGTGCTTTAGTGGCTTTGTTGATTTTTCAGATATTGACTCCTGACGAGGCTTTGTCCGGATTCTCCAATTCGGTCGTCATTATGATGGTGGGGCTGTTTGTGGTTGGCGGAGCGATTTTCCAGACAGGACTTGCCAAAATGATCAGTTCACACATTCTGAAATTAGCGGGTAAGAGTGAATTGAAATTATTCTTGCTTGTAATGTTGGTGACTTCTGCCATCGGGGCTTTTGTGAGCAATACAGGTACGGTGGCTCTGATGTTGCCTATCGTGGTCAGTCTGGCAGTCAGTGCCAACATGAATCCCAGTCGTCTGCTTATGCCGTTGGCGTTTGCCAGCAGTATGGGAGGTATGATGACACTGATTGGTACGCCGCCCAACCTTGTTATTCAAAATGCGTTGACTTCGGCCGGTTTTCCTCCGCTTTCGTTCTTCTCTTTTTTTCCGGTAGGGATTATTTGTGTGGCAGTGGGTACTTTGGTGTTGCTTCCGCTCAGTAAATGGTTTCTTTCGAAACGGGGGAAAAACGGGGAAGACAATGTTCATTCGGGCAAATCCCTGAAACAGTTGGTGAAGGAATACGGGCTATCCAGTAATTTGTTCCGGTTGAGGGTGGTGGGTGACTCCCGGCTGCATGGAAAGACGATTATAGAGTTGGATATCCGGCGTAAGTATGGATTGAATATACTGGAGGTGCGTCGTGGGGATATGTCACAACACCGCTTCCTGAAAACAATTACTCAGAAGCTGGCCGATCCCGGTACGGTTCTTCAGAAAGAGGATATTCTGTATGTGACGGGGGATTTTGAGAAAATAAAGTTGTTTGCCGAAGATTATCTGCTGGAGATGCTGGACGAGCATACTACCGAAGAAGCGAAAAACTCAGCCAATTCATTGGATTTTTATGACATAGGTATTGCTGAAATCGTTTTGATGCCTTCCTCCAATCTGATAAACCAGACGATAAAGGGGGCGGGCTTTCGTGACAAGTTTAATGTGAATGTACTGGGTATCCGCCGGAAGAAGGAATATTTGTTGCAGGACTTGGGCAATGAGCGGATTCATAGCGGGGATGTGTTGCTGGTGCAGGGTACATGGAACAATATCGCCCGGCTGAGCAAGGAGGATGCCGACTGGGTGGTACTGGGACAACCGCTGGCCGAGGCTGCAAAGGTCACGCTGGATTACAAAGCACCGGTAGCTGCCGTTATCATGGTGCTGATGGTGGCAATGATGGTGTTCGACTTCATTCCGGTAGCTCCGGTGACGGCAGTGATGATTGCGGGTATCCTGATGGTACTGACAGGATGTTTCCGCAATGTGGAGGCGGCTTACAAAACCATTAACTGGGAAAGCATCGTACTCATTGCGGCCATGCTGCCTATGTCGCTGGCATTGGAAAAGACAGGGGCTTCCGAATACATTTCGAACAGTCTGGTCAGTGAACTGGGAACATACGGACCGTTGGCGCTGATGGCGGGTATTTATTTCACTACTTCCCTGATGACGATGTTTATCAGCAACACGGCTACCGCAGTGCTTCTGGCTCCTATCGCGATGCAAAGTGCAACGCAGATAGGGGTAAGTCCCGTACCTTTTCTCTTTGCGGTGACACTGGGGGCAAGTATGTGTTTCGCTTCTCCATTCTCCACTCCGCCCAATGCGTTGGTGATGCCCGCCGGACAATATACCTTTATGGATTATGTAAAGGTAGGGCTGCCGTTGCAGATTATTATGGGCATTGTCATGGTGCTGGTACTTCCTTTGCTGTTTCCTTTTTAAGTTGTTTATAATATATGATGCCGATGACGTCCGCTATAAACCATCCGATAGGAATAGACCACCAGATTCCGATGACCCCGATGGCAGGAATGCCGGCAAGCCAATAGGAAAGGGCTACACGGGTTCCCAACGATACCACTGTGAGCACTACGGACATTCCCGGCATACGGATGGCACGATAATATCCGTATAACAGGAACAAAATCCCGATTCCGCAATAAAACGCTCCCTCGATGCGTAAATAACTGATACCGATGTTCAGAATTTCCGTTTCGTGGGGGCGGACAAAAATCAGCATCAATGGTTTGGCGAATAAAAAGACCAGAATGGAAATGACCAGAGAGAAGAGAACGGTGGTAATCAAGGCACTTTTCACTCCTTTGCGGATCCGTTCCTCTTTTCTCGCTCCGAAGTTTTGGGCAATAAAGGTGGAAAAGGCATTTCCGAATTCCTGTACCGGCATATAGGCGAACGAGTCTATTTTTATTGCTGCCGCAAAGGCGGCCATGACTACAGTGCCAAAACTGTTGACCAATCCTTGTACCATGAGAATGCCCAGATTCATTACCGATTGTTGTACACAGGTCAGTGCGGAGAACGAAGTGATCTCTTTCAGGCAGTGACGGTCGAAATGCAGGTCGTTGCGGTGTAATCTCAGTTCGGGGTATTTCACGTAGGCATATCCCATAATTCCCAAAGCGGATACTCCCTGTGCGGCTACCGTGGCGATGGCTGCTCCCTTGATTCCCCAATCCAACTGCAAGATAAAGAACAAATCCAGCCCGATGTTCAGTACAACGGAAACCGCCAGAAACCAAAGAGGAGTGACGGCATCTCCTATGGCACGCAGCAATGCCGCATAGAAATTATAGATAAAGGTAAAGCCGATTCCCCAAAAGATAATCCACAAGTAATCATACATCATGCCATAAATATCTTTGGGAATCTGCAATATCCTGAGGATGGGATGAATCCAGACGAAAACCGCTATATTTAGAATCAATGTTACTGTGCCGATCAGCAGGACGGATACATAGATGCTACGGCGTAGGGAATCCGTCCGTCCGGCTCCATATTGCAAGGAAAAAACGGTTCCGCTTCCCATGGACAATCCCAGCAGGATGGAAATAAGGAAAACCATCAGCGTGTAGGCGGAACCGACGGCGGCCAATGCGCCGGAACCTATACATTGTCCTACAATCAGCGTGTCGGCTATGTTGTAACACTGTTGTAGCAGTGAGCCTATAATCATAGGTAAGGTAAAACGTAGCAGAGTGCCGGTGATGCCTCCCTGCGTCAAGTCTATTTTAGATAACATGATGTGCGTCTGTTCGATTCAATTTCTTATTTATTTTGAAATTTATTGCGAAGGTAGGGAATAAAATATCAAACAACAATAGAGATTGTCTATTTAATACCTGGAATGTTCTTTCTCCTTAAAAAGAGTTAACTTGATAATATTTTCCATAGGAAACTTTTTATTATAAGAAATATCATGTATGTTTGCATAAAGTTTCCATTGGAAAATATTAAATCAAATAAAATAGTTCGATTATGAAGTATATAGTAATAGGAGGCGTAGCAGGAGGTGCAACTGCTGCCGCACGTATCAGAAGAAACACGGAACAGGCGGAAATCATTTTGTTCGAGAAGGGAGAATACATTTCGTATGCCAATTGTGGTCTGCCTTATTATATAGGAGGTGTGATTGCGGAGCGGGAAAAATTGTTTGTACAGACTCCGGAGGCTTTCGGGAAACGTTTTAACATAGATGTGCGTACCCGGTCCGAGGTAATAGCCATCCATTCTGCCGATAAGACAGTGGATATTCGTACTTCCGACGGGAAAACTTATACGGAGAGTTATGACAAATTATTGCTTTCTCCGGGTGCGTCGCCTGTTCGTCCTCCCTTGCCGGGCATTGACAATGAAGGAATTTTTACCCTACGTAATGTGAATGATACCGATGCTATCAAGAGTTACTTGCAGCAGCATAAGGTGAAACGGGCGGTAATCATCGGGGCCGGATTCATCGGGTTGGAGATGGCGGAGAATCTGCAGGAAGCCGGTGCGGAAGTGGCGGTTGTAGAGATGGCAAATCAAGTCATGGCTCCTATTGATTTCTCTATGGCTTCTTTGGTGCACGAGCATTTGTTGCAGAAAGGAGTGCATCTCTACCTGGAAAAGGCGGTGGCTTCTTTCGAGCGCACGGTCAACGGACTGGAGGTTATTTTTAAATCGGGCGAAAGGCTGCCTGCCGATATGGTGTTGTTATCCATCGGGGTACGTCCAAATACCTCATTGGCGACAGAGGCCGGACTGGAGATAGGGGAGATGCGCGGCATTAAGGTGAACGATTACTTGCAGACTTCCGACGAGCATATTTATGCGGTGGGCGACGCTATCGAGTTCCGTCATCCGCTGACTGATAGACCGTGGTTGAATTATCTGGCTGGTCCGGCCAACCGTCAGGCGCGTATTGTGGCAGATAACATGGTTTTTGGAAATAAGGTTACATACGAAGGGGCTGTCGGTACTTCCATTGCCAAAATTTTTGATATGACTGTTGCTGCTTCAGGCCTTCCGGCAAAGCGGTTGAAACAGGCAAGCATTGATTATTTGTCGGCAACCATCCATTCCGGTTCCCATGCGGGATATTATCCCGATGCTTTACAGATGTCCATTCAAATAACCTTCTCTCCTGTGAACGGGAAATTACTTGGAGCGCAGATTGTGGGGTATAACGGAGTGGACAAACGTATTGACGAATTCTCGCAAGTGATTAAGCATAACGGAACTGTTTATGACTTGATGGCTTTGGAGCAGGCATACGCTCCTCCTTTCTCTTCGGCTAAAGATCCTGTAGCAGTAGCCGGATATGTAGCCGGAAATATACTGAGCGGAAAGATGAAGCCTCTTTATTGGCGCGAGTTGCAGGCTGCCGATTTGAGTAAAGTTACGTTGGTTGATGTCCGTACTCCCGATGAATTTGCACTCGGTGCTTTGAAGGGGGCTGTCAATATTCCTTTGGATGATATGCGCGAAAGGATGAAAGAGATTCCTCAGGATAAGCCGGTCTATTTGTATTGTGGAGTGGGGTTGAGAGGGTATCTGGCTTCTAATATATTGTTACAGAATGGCTTTGGGGAAGTAAGGAATTTAATAGGAGGTTTGAAACTGTATAAAGCGGCAACGGCTCCTCTGCCCAAGCCGAAGGAGTTCTCAAATTCCGGATCTTCAAGTTCTGATTCTTCAAAAGTTGATCATTCTGAACACAGTAAAGATTCTGCTGAAGCTTATACTATTGCCTCTTCCGTCATTCCTTCTATGAAAGCAATAAAAGTGGATGCTTGTGGCATATCTTGTCCCGGTCCTATCATGAAGCTGAAGAAGAGTATGGAAGAACTGGCGGACGGCGAACGTCTGGAGATTGTCGCTACGGATGCCGGTTTCCCCCGCGATGCCGAAGCATGGTGCCAGACTACCGGGAACCGTTTTGTCTCAGTAAAGTCAGGAGCAGGAAAGTATGAGGTAATTGTTGAGAAAAGTACTCCGCAATCTTCTTCCTCGGAGGTTTGCCGGGAGGATAAAGGGAAAACTTTTATTCTGTTCAGTGACGACCTGGACAAAGTTTTAGCTACTTTTGTACTCGCAAACGGTGCGGCGGCTACGGGAAAGAAGGTGACCATCTTCTTTACTTTCTGGGGGCTGAATGCTATCAAAAGATTGGACAAGCCTGCGGTGAAGAAAGATATCTGGGGGAAGATGTTCGGCATGATGCTGCCTTCCAGTTCTTTAAAGTTGAGATTGTCTAAAATGAATATGGGTGGAATGGGAGCCAGGATGATGCGATATATCATGAATAAGAAAAATATCGACTCACTGGAATCTCTGCGTACTCAAGCCATTCTGAACGGAGTGGAATTTATTGCTTGCCAGATGTCAATGGATGTAGTGGGTGTGAAACGTGAGGAATTGCTGGATCATGTGACTATTGGCGGAGTGGCAACCTATATGAACCGTGCCGAACAGGCGAATGTAAACTTGTTTATTTAAATTTGCATGGAGAAAATAAAATCAATATGTGTCATGAGAGAGCTGTTCAAGGCTCTCTCTGAACTTGAAACCCGCTTGATGGAACAATATGGAGTGTCATTGGATGAGGCAATGGCACTTTGTTGCATTGGCGGAGATACGCTGACAGCCAGTGTGATATCGGAAAACACAGGTCTGTCTGCTTCGCATACCTCTAAAGTCATCCGTTCCATTGAAGAGAAAGAATTAATCGTCCGTAATTTGGGGGATAAGGATAAACGGCAGATGCATTTTACTTTATCCGATAAAGGGCGTGAATGTTTGGAAGCGCTGAAAGCAAATGAAATAGAAATACCGGAACTATTAAAGCCATTGTTTAAATAAACCCTTCTCTTTTCCATTTGTTTATTCCGGATATGAAACTGGAGAAATGGAAAAACAAGTGGAAGGAGTGGAGCAATCTGCGCAAATGGCAAATATGGAAACTGAAGCTGATTGATGCCCGTCTGTATTTCGTGAGCATATTCGTGGGGCTGCTTACGGGACTGGTTGCTGTGCCTTATCACTATCTTCTCTGGTATTTCTTTGATGTGCGGAAAACTTTTTTCACGGCGCATTATCCGTGGTATTGGCATGTATTGTTGTTTTTTATCTTATGGGGGATTCTGATCTTTGTCGCTTCTTTGGTAAAACGTATGCCATTGATAGCCGGAGGCGGTATTCCTCAGACACGTGCGGCCAATAACGGTCGTATCCGTTATGAGCATCCTTTTAAGGAACTGGTGGCCAAATTCTGCGGAGGTGTGTTGGCTCTCAGTGCGGGGCTGTCCTTGGGACGCGAGGGGCCGTCTGTTCAGATAGGGTCTTATATAGGAACACTTATCTCCCGTTGGGGATATATCCTGAAAGGGGAACGGAAACAATTGCTGGCTGCCGGAGCCGGTGCGGGCTTGTCTGCCGCTTTTGCCGCTCCGTTGTCTTCTTCTTTGCTGGTAATAGAATCCATCGAGCGTTTTGATGCGCCTAAAACCGCCATTACTACCTTGTTGGCCGGCGTGGTAGCCGGAGGAGTGGCTAGTTGGATGTTCCCCACGACTCCTTATCATCTGATTAGTGCGGTCGTTCCCGGTTTATCTTTTATCCGTCAGGCAGAGCTTTATATTATCTTTGCCGCCCTTATGGCTGTCATTGCAAAGTTTTATTCGCTCATCGTTCCTTTCTTTCAAGAAAGGATACCTGCCATGAAACTCTCCATTCCTGTCAAGATGTTGTATTTATTGATCATAGCTTATGCCATATCGTTAACAGAGACGAATCTGACAGGTGGCGGAGAGCAGTTTTTGATGATGCAGGGAATGAATGGAACTCATGATATCCGGTGGCTTACTATCATGATGCTTATTCATTTTGTTTTTACGCTGTTTTCTCTTTCTTCGGGTTTGCCGGGAGGAAGTTTCATTCCTACCTTGGTTACGGGAGGATTATTGGGACAAATCTTCGGGTTGGTATTGGTACAGCGCGGATGGATAGGGTATGAGAATGTGAGTTATATGATGCTGATCGGGATGGTGGCTTTTTTGGTGGCTGTGGTGCGTACCCCTTTGACTGCCATTGTTCTGATAACGGAGATTACCGGTCATTTCGAGGTGTTCTATCCTTCCATCGTGGTAGGTGGGTTGACTTATTATTTCACCGAATTGTTACAGATAAAACCTTACAATGTATTGCTGTATGACAGGATGTTCCGTAGCCATAATCCGGAGTCTTCCGAAGAGGCTGGTGCCCGCTATCATCTTTTTGTCGAGATAATGGATGGGTCTTATTTTGACGGAAAGGAAGTGGATACATTGGCTTTACCTAATCATTGTATCATTCGTAGTATACACCGGAATCGTAAAAACTTACTTCCTCAGGGGCAAACCCTGGTTCCCGGTGATCAAGTGGAGATAGAAATAGATGCGCAGGATATAGAAAAATTATACGAACCGTTGGTCAGTATGGCAAATATCTATTAAATTTGCCGTATGAAAAAGAAATTCCAGCTTGAAGTTCCGGGAGGAGCCGACAAAGTGTTGCTTCATACTTGTTGTGCTCCTTGTTCATCAGCCATCATAGAGTGCTTGATGCAGCATGGTGTCACTCCGGTTATCTATTATTGTAATCCCAATATTTATCCGTTGGAGGAATACATTATCCGCAAGGACGAATGTACGCGGTATGCCCAGTCCTTGGGATTGGAAATTATAGATGCCGATTATGATCATGATGCCTGGCGTTGTCGAATGGCAGGAATGGAGCAAGAGCCTGAAAGAGGAGGCCGTTGCTTGCGTTGTTTCAAGATGCGACTGCAGGAAACCGCACGTTATGCCCACGAACATGGATTCCCGGTTATCACTACTACGCTTGCTTCCAGCCGTTGGAAAAGTTTGGAACAGATAGAGGAAGCGGGCCGATATGCTACGGCTCCTTATCCGGATGTCACTTATTGGGAACAGAACTGGCGTAAAGGTGGATTGAGTGAGCGTCGCATTGCTATCATTAAGGAATATAATTTTTATAATCAGCAATATTGTGGCTGTGAGTTCAGTATGCGGAAAGAAGAAAAGGGAGGATGACGGGAATGAAGATGTTCAAACTGTGGATGGTTGTGATGTTATTGGGACTCTTGCCCGTTGTCTCAGAGGCGCAAGAAGACATAAATAATGCCATTAATGTACAGTTGGAGTATCTGAAAAAGTATCCTAAAGACAAAGACGCGCTTCGGAAAGTTAGTTTTCTCTATCTGAATAAAGCAGATTATGATCAGGCTATCTTTTATGGTCGACAATTGTTTGAGATGGGTTATAATGAACGGGATTACAATGGCGCTGTAATTTATTCTCATATTTGTCTGGGGCAGGCCCATATGATGAAGGGAAATGTAAAGGAGGCTTATAGTCATTTAGGGCAGGCCAGGCTGATAGGTGAAAGTAATAAAAATGATTCCGCCTTATGTTCCGCATATAATGGGCTGGGACTTTATGCATCGAATGTCCAAAAAGACTATTATCGTTCACTTACTTATTTCTTCAAAGGAGTTGAAGCTGCAAGATGTTGTCATTATGACAGACTCTATTCCATTTTGCTTTCTAATATTGCCGGTATTTATTATTTGAAAAATGATAGCACAGGATTGAAATATGCCCTTGAATGTTATGAACTGGGACATGAACGGAAAGATCCTTATCTGATTTATAGTGGTTCAACCAATACCGCTTATATGTATTATTTGAAGAGTGACTATAATACAGCATTGAAATATATTCAGGAGGCAGAGTTCACCATGGTGCAGAATGACTTTTATGATCAATCAAACGTTTACAATCTTTATGGATATATTCTGCATAAATTGAATAAAGATGATGAAGCGCTGGGCTTTTTCCGGAAGGCTTTGGATTTGAAAGAACAGGGAAATATTTCTTCAGTAATGAATTCTTATTTGGGCTATGCCGAAATTTTAATGGAGCATCATCAGTATGACCGGGCTGTCTGGATGCTGAAAGCCGGAATAGAACTGTCTTACCAACAGGCTAATGCCATTTATCGAAGTGACCTGTTGCAGGCTTTATCCCGATGTTATGAAGAAGATGGTATGCTGGTAGAGGCGTTGAAGTATCATAAGCTCTATCAGCTGGAAACAGATAGCTTATATAATGCGGAAAAGGAACGTGCTGTGGGGGAGATACGTGCAAAATACGATATGGAACGGCAGGAAAACGAGATAAAACAAAACCGTCTGGAATTATTGGAAAAGGAAAATAAGATGCAATTGCTTATAGCCGGATTTATCTGTATCTTCATAGCTGCCTCTTTACTATAATTACTTATATTACAGAAAAAATAAGCTGTACCTTACCATTGTGAAGCAAAATCAGGACGCTATCCGGCGTGAACAGCAATTGCAGAACAAGATAGATGAGCAGTTTGCAGAGATAGGCCGCCAGTCCGCTCTTTTACAAGAATATCTTACGGATTCGACGAAAACTTCTTTGCCGCAACCTGAGAAATATGCTTCATCCTCGTTGACAGATGAAAAGAAGCAGGATTTATTTCTGCGTTTGGAAACGCTGTTGTGGGAGGAGAAGGTATTTACAGACAATTTGCTGACCAAAGAGAAAGTAGCGGAAATGTTGGGAACTAATCGTACTTATCTCTCTCAAATTATTAATGAGCAGACCAAGCAGACTTTTACTCAATTTGTAAATGGTTTCCGCACAAAAGAGGCAGTCCGTTTACTTTCCGATCCTGATAACCAAACTCCGCTAAAGGCGATTTCAGCTGAATTGGGCTTTAATTCCATGACTACTTTTTATAGTCAGTTTCAGGCGGCTACTGGTATGACTCCCGCTCAGTATAGAAACAAAGTGCAGGAATTGCATAAAAATAGATAATCTATTAATTTGCTATCATAAATTTATCCAAATGCGGCAATTGCTGTATTTGGATAACCTATTTTTGCTATAATTTAAAATTTTATGCATTAATTTGCTATCGACGCAATATAAGCTGCAAAACTGTTTTAACAATAAAACGGGACTTAAAAAGTGATTATAAACAGTATTAATATTAAATCTATGAAGAGTATGAAACATTCAGATTACCACGGAAAGCTACTTCGACTGGCGATGTTTTTCGTTGCATTGTTTTTGTGTGGAACAATGGCATATGCACAAACAGACCGGATGATCAGCGGTATAGTTGTAGATGAGAATGGAGATCCCCTGCCTGCCGCTCACATCCGTCAGGTGAGCCAGACGAAAGGGGAGGAACTGGCTGCTGTCATAACCGATATGAACGGGCACTTCCGACTGACCCTGCTCCGCACAGCGAAAGAGATAGAAATCTCTTACTTGGGCTATGAATCAAAGAAAGTAAGATTGACAAGTGCGAACAGTTACAGAATTGTCTTGGAGCCGGCCTCCGAACTGCTGGACGAGGTGGTGGTAACCGGATATCAGACTATCTCTAGGGAACGGGCTACCGGTTCATTTGCGAAAGTAGATTCGAAAAAGTTGGAAACTCAACGGTTAAGTAGTGTCAGCTCATTGATGGAGGGAAGAATAGCAGGTTATAGTGACGGTAAGATACGTGGTGTGACTTCGATGAACGGACTTACTACTCCTCTGTATGTGATTGATGGGTTTCCGGTAGAGAAAACTATTTCTGACGGACTGGGCAACTGGGTCGAAAATGTACCTGATTTGAATATAGAGGATATAGAGAATATTACGGTATTAAAAGATGCCGCGGCTACGTCTATCTATGGTGCTCGTGCTGCTAATGGTGTAGTAGTCATCACTACTAAAAAAGCCGGAAAGAATCAGCTGAATGTATCATTTTCAGCGACATTGACAGTACGCCCTTATAATTTTTATACCGGTCACTTGGCCGATACGGCTGACATGATAGAGATGGAAAAGGAGTGGGCGGCCATGAATCCTAATCTTCAAGGAGAGGGAGCATCCCAATATGCACAGAATTTGTTGGACAATGCATCCATGTATTCCTGTTTGGGGGTACAGGCTATTTTAAAACATCATACAGGTGCGATCAGCGAAGCACAAATGGAGCAGACGCTACATGAACTGGCTTCACAGGGATTCCGTTATTATGATGATGTGAAGAAATATGGTAAACGAAATCCGTTTTCGCAACAATATAACTTGAATATCGGGCGTGGAACGGAAAAAAATACATTTAATGCTTCGCTGTCTTACAGGAATAACCGGGAAGAAGATAAATATACTGACAGCGAGACTTTCGGATTGAATTTGCAGAACACTAGCCGGCTTACTTCATGGTTGAGTCTGGATTTGGGAACGTATCTGAATTATGGAGATGGTACAACGCAGAGTTATAATCTGACCTCACCCGGATATAATTATGTTCCTTATAGTTCGTTGTTGAATGGCGATGGAAGCTACTATACTAACACGGCTGCGGACCGGTACAGTAAGTCACAACAGGAAATTATTTCTTCTTACGGATTGTATAGTATGGATATTACCCCTTTGGACGAATTGGGAAGAAACTTGTCGAAGAGTAAGAATTTTAGTAATCGTACTTTTGCGAGACTTAATTTTAAATTCACAGACTGGTTGAGATACACTGCTTCGTTCCAATATGAAGTAGGGGAATATAAGACAAGCCAATTGCAAGATAAGGAAAGCTATGCTGTGCGTAATAAAGTAAATACATTTGCTACTGATGCAAGTGGGAGTGGCCAGGCTACTTATAATCTTCCTTATGGCAATATTTATACAACGGGGACTAATAGTATCCGTGCTTATAATTTCCGTCAGCAATTGGATTTTAACAAGACATTTGCAGAAAAACATGATGTGACCGCTTTGTTTGGTATGGAAGTACGTGAAAATAAGACGGAATACAATAATCGGAAATATTATAATTATGATCCGGCTTTACTAACTTATGATCTTATTGATGAACGGGTGCTGAGTAATACTTATACCGGAGTTTTGGGAAACTATGTATCATTCAATAAAAATGATATCTCCAACATCTATGAACTGGTAAATCGTTTTGTTTCTTTTTATGGGAATGCAGCTTACACGTATGATGGTAAATATATGGTGACAGGAAGCATTCGTTGGGATCGTACCAATTTGTTTGCTACTGGTTCCAAGTATCAGAAGAAACCTATCTGGTCGGTAGGTGCTGGTTGGAATCTGGACAAAGAATCTTTTTTTAAAGTTTCATTTATAAATATGATGAAACTGCGTTTCAGTTGTGGTATCGGTGGTAACATCGCCAAGAATTCTGCTCCTTATATGACGGCTTATTATAATAATAATACCCATGTGGGCGGCATACAAGGGACTATCAGCAACCGTCCTAATCCTGATTTGCGGTGGGAAAAGACAACTACAGCTAATATTGGTGTAGATTTCTCTATGTTTAGAAATCGATTGAACGGTTCTATTGAATATTATAATAAGTCGGGCGTGGATTTGTTAGCCAATACCAATGGAGTACCTACCGAAGGTTTTGGTTTTTCTACTTATACCATGAATAATGGTAAAATGAGAAACCGTGGATTCGAGTTGACTCTTTCCGGTGATGTCATTATGGGAAAAGATTGGAATTGGAACGTAGGTGGTGTGCTGGGATACAATAAGAATAAAGTGACTTATGTCAATGTAAAAGCACCTGCTATTTTTCTTCAGTTCGATTATCCTGCCGCCTATCCCCGTGTTGGAGTGCCTTATAATGCCATTTATGGATATCTGTGGGCAGGGCTGGATAGTAAAGGGCAGCCTCAGGTGTATGACTCGGAAGGAAATATCCATGTAAGCAGTTCACCGCAAAAAGTGGAGGATGCTGTGTATTTAGGAACTTCTGTTCCGGTTTATAGTGGGGCTATTAATACCAATCTCCGTTATAAGAATTGGGAACTGGCTGCTCAACTGCTTTTTGAAGGGGGGCACAAAATGCGGAATACCAATATAGCCTATCCGGGATTAGGAGTGACAAGTAAGGATGTGAGTAAACGTTGGCGTCAGCCTGGTGATGAGGCATATACCGATGTACCACGCTATGTTCCGTCAGAAAGCAAGGATTATAATTCTTACTCATCCGATCTTTATAGCAAGGCTTCCATTCATGTACTTGATGCCGATAACTGGCGCTTGAAGAATCTCTCTGTTACTTATCATGTTCCTGCAAGTGTATGTCAGAAGTTTTATGTAAAAAATGCACGTATCATGCTAGGTATGGAAAATGTGTTCACTTTGGCTAAAAGTCGTGATGTGAAATGGATGCTTGGGGGATATAGTAAACCAAATTATTTGTGTAATGTCAATTTGAACTTTTAAATGAGAGCAATATGAAAAAGATACTATTTATGATAATGACAGTGTTAGGGTGGATAAATCTGACTTCTTGTAATGATTATTTGGATATTGTTCCCAAAGGGAACAAAATTCCTACTACCTTGGCTGATTTTGAAGCATTGCTGCGAGATGAATATACCATTGGCTATATTCCTGTAACGAATAGTCTTTATCTGTTGAATGATAAATTTGTAGGACAAAGCAGTCTGACTAGCGTTACCCTTACGAGTGCCAATTATCTGTGGAATGAAACAGCGGACAGAATTGTACTGAACAATCAGGACGAAGGGACTTATTACCGTAGTTATATGGCTATTTCCACTTGTAATCTCTTGCTGGAGCATGTTCCCGTTGCAACCGAAGCGACTGATTCCGAACGCAATGAGGTAATGGCTTATGCCAAAGTGATTCGCGCTATGAGCTATTACATATTGGCCAATTATTATGCTGATACCTATGTGTCTGCAACTGCCGGTACTAAACTGAGTGTACCTTTGATAACCAGTGCCGATATTAATGCTCCTCACAAGCAGGTCACTATTCAAGAAATCTATGATTTCATGATTAAAGATGTAAAAGAAGCCATACAACAAGGATTACCCCAACAGTCAAGGACTGTTATCCATCCCAATTTGGGAGCAGCCTATGCCTTCTTGGCACGGGTCTATTTGCAAATGGCGAATTATGAAGAAGCGCTGAAATACGCGGATATGGCTTTGGAACAGAATGATACTCTGTATGATTGGATATCTTATTACAACAGTCATAAGGAAGCTATTACAAAAGAAGACAGTTATCCGTCGTTACCGTCAGCGACAGGGTATGATTATGTGGAGAATTACTATTTCCGTTGTGGAGAGGGTAACCCTAACTATGCTACCAGCGAACTTAATATTCCGATGGAACGTGCGGAGAGTTTCGAGGGAGGGGATGCGCGTTTTCTTTCCCGCTGGAAACTGCGTACGGTAAATCAGGATACTTACTATCAAGGTTTGGCCAAAGGATATTTCAACGGGGCTGGTTTGACCACTTGCGAGGTATATCTCATCAAGGCCGAATGTTTGGCACGTCAGGTCACAGGTAATGATTTCTCTGCTGCTATGGATGTGTTGAACAAGGTACGTAAGACCCGTATTCTGCCGGAGATATATCAACCCTTGCAGGCTTCAACTTTGACAGAAGCCATTGACTTGATCCGACGTACGAAAGACAATGAATTGATTTTCACTATTGTGCCATTCGCTGATGCCCGGAGGTTTAATGCCGAAGGTACTTTTGCACGTGCACTATCCAAAACATGGGAAGGGCAGACTTATACATTAACCCCGGCTTCACATCTTTGGATTATGCCTTTCCCGGCAGGTGCCGTTCAGAATCCGGGTAATGGAACTATCACTCAAAATGTATCTAAATAACCTATAAAAACAGACTTTATGAAATTGATGTATTTATTAGCAACATTCGCCGTTGTTTTGGTGATGATGGCATCTTGTACCCGGCAGTCGGTAACGGGGTACACACTGACAGCTGCAATTGATGGAATTCCTGACGGATCCCATGTACAGCTATTTCCTGTAAGTCATGGTCATGAAAAACCGGTGGCGGACACTACTGTTGTAGATGGAAAATTTATATTTAAAGGGGTGGCGGATGAACCTCTGGCTGTACGGTTGATGGTGAAAAATGCATACGGTTCCATGCCTCTGATGTTGGAGAATGGCAGTATAAGCGTGGAGGGTAAGGTGACTTCTGAAAACCTTAATGGAACCGTGAATTATAATTTTTCACAGGTTTCAGTGACGGGATCTCCTTTGACGGACAAATATGTAAAATTATTGAGCACACGTGATGCCTTGGATTCTATTTATGTAACGAATAACGAGAAGTTTAAGGATATCCGTGTTGCCTATGGTAAAGCGAGAGTTGCCAAAGATAAGATCTTGATGGATTCTGTCGTTGCTACGGAAGCTTACAAAGCATCTGCCGTGGCCGATAGTTTGTTCTTTGCTACGGTAGATGCCACTTACTATAAATTAGTTATGGACAATAAAGAGTCTTATTGGGGGCCTCTGATGATGATCAGTTTGTTTTCTTATCTTACCGAAGAGCAGAAACCGTGGTATGATGCCTTGTCAGAAGAGGCTAAACATTCCCGCTATGGAAAAATGGTGAAAGAGAGTGTGGCTCCTGATAGTCAGATCGGTTCTAAAGTGCCTGTCTTTACAGCCAAGTCACAAGATGGGAAATCGGTAACTTTAACCGATTTGTGCCAAGGTAAGAAGTATGTCCTTATTGATTTTTGGGCATCATGGTGTAATCCTTGCCGTAAGGAGATTCCTAATTTGAAAAAACTCTATACGCAATATGCAGACAGGGGTTTCCAGATTGTAAGTATCTCTATTGATAAAAAAGAGGCGGAATGGACAAAAGCGCTGAAAGAAGAACAACTTCAGTGGCCTAATTTTTTGGATACTGAAGGTATTGCTGATATATATAAAGTGAAATTTGTTCCTACTATGTATTTGATAGATGCCCAAGGGGTCATGGTAGGAGAAAATCTTCGTGGTGAGGCTTTGGCAAATAAACTGGCTGAGCTTTTTGGAGAGATTGAATAATCATATTCTTTTTATGGTATTCTGACATAGAACGGGGCGGAGTCGATGAATAAGTTGGATCTGTCCCGTTGTCTTATGTTTCGGACTGACCCTTCTGTTGATTCAGCCCCCCCTGTACAAGACTATCCAGATTTATTTTGATTCAAATCCTTCATAAGTGTCTAATCCGCTTGCTTACAGTTGTTTATTATGAAGAATTTAAAGCACAATCCTTCATGAATCCGTCAGTTTTGGGTCAGCGGTCCAAATTTTAAGACTGACCCGTTTTCAAACTGAGCCGCCGGATACCCTGCACAAAGCAGGGCTACCAAATAAAAAAGCCATCGATTTATCGATGGCTTTTTTATTTGGTAGCCCGTGGGGGAATCGAACCCCCCTTTCAAGAATGAAAATCTTGCGTCCTAACCGATAGACGAACGGGCCATCCTTTTTATCGAGGATTTCTCTCTCGATTGCGGGTGCAAAGGTAGTGACTTTTTTTGAATTTGCAAACATTTCCCAAACTTTTTTCTAAACTTTTTGTTCATAGTCCATTGAATTGACTATTTACCTAAACTTAACTTTTATGAAAAGTATCTTTAAATCAATGAGTTGCCTTGTATTGGGCGCAATGATTGTTACGCCGATGTTTGCGCAACAAAAAAAACTTTATCCGGAGCTGGAAGGACCGGGACCTGTTGTTATTATCTCAAAAGATAAAAATGGCAAGGAAGAATTAATCAATGTATTTGAAGAAACGCAACGTCCGCATTTCCATGATCCCCGTGCTCCTCGTTTTTTACTTACTGACCAACAGGGAAAGTTTGCATTGGGTATCGGTGGTTATTTGAAAACTACAATGGAATATGATTTTAATGGAATAGTGGATGATGTTGACTTTATCCCTGCACTCATTCCGCAACCGGGATCCACGTCTGTCCGTAATCAGTTCCAGATGGATGCAAGCACTTCCACTATCTTTTTAAAGTTGGTGGGGAGAACCAAGCATTTGGGTAACTTCATCGTTTATACAGCCGGAAACTTCCGTGGAAGTGGAAAGACTTTTGAATTGCAGAATGCTTATTTATCTTTCTTGGGTTTTACTATGGGGTATGATACCGGATTGTTTATGGATCTTGCTGCAGCTCCTCCGACTATTGATTTTCAAGGACCTGACGGGATGACTTTCTATCGCGCTACCCAGTTGCGTTATGAAGCCAATGTGATGAAAGGCTTGAAAGTAGGCATTGGTGTGGAAATGCCGTCAGTAGACGGTACTCCGGCACAAGATGTGAGAATCGGTAAGCAGCGGATGCCGGATATTCCTGCCTATGTACAGTATTCTTGGGCAAAGGCTAGTCATATACGTGTGGGAGGAATCTTGAGAAGTATGACTTATGAGGATCAAGTGAATAATAAGGCAAAGTCATTGACCGGTTGGGGGATACAGGCATCGGGAACAGCAAGACTGGGTAGTTTCCAGCTTTACGGACAATATACTTATGGTAGAGGTATTGCTCAATATTTGAATGATATCAGCAACTTGAATGTAGATATCGTTCCTTTGGCCGATGAGTCCGGACGTATGCAGGTACTGCCCATGAAAGGATGGTATGCCGGATTACAGTATAATTTCTCGAAACGGGTATTCGCATCGGCTACGTATAGCCAGTCACGTCTGTTTACAGAAGATTGCTATGCTCACTTTAATGAAACTCAGTATAAAAAAGGTCAGTACCTGGTTGCAAATGTATTCTGGAATGTAAGTCATAACTTGCAGGTAGGTGCGGAATATCTTCATGGTTGGAGAGAGAATTTTAATGATGTGAACCGTGAAGCAAACCGTATAAACTTGAGTGCGCAATATAATTTCTAACTTATTTTTCCTATCTTTGTGTCTATCAATAATGGAAAGAGAATGAAAAAAATAGGTGCACATGTATCCGTAAGCGGGGGCGTGGAAATGGCCCCCGTTAATGCATTAGGGATAGGAGCGGACGCATTCGCTCTTTTTACAAAGAATCAGAGGCAATGGGTTGCAAAACCTTTGTCTGTCGAGAGTGTTACTCTGTTTAAAGAAAACTGCGAGAAAGAAGGTTTTGATGCCCGGTATGTTCTTCCTCATGACAGTTATCTGATAAATTTGGGACATCCTGACGAGGAAGGGCTGGAGAAGAGTCGTGCAGCATTTTTGGACGAAATGCAGCGTTGCGAGCTTTTAGGATTGAAAATGCTGAATTTTCATCCCGGAAGTCATTTGAATAAGATATCCATAGAGAAGTGTCTGGACAGGATTGCCGAGTCTGTCAATATGACTTTGGATAAAACGACCGGTGTGACTGCTGTGATTGAGAATACAGCCGGACAGGGAAGTAATGTGGGAAATGAATTCTGGCATTTGAGATATATTATAGATAAGGTGGAGGATAAATCTCGTGTGGGAGTTTGCCTGGATACTTGCCATACCTATACCGCCGGTTATGATATTGTGAATGAATATGACCGGGTCTTTACCGAGTTTGATGAGGTAGTGGGGAGAAACTATTTGTGTGCCATTCACTTGAATGACTCAAAGAAACCATTGGGTAGCCGGGTAGACCGTCATGACAGTATCGGAAAGGGGCTGATTGGTATTGATTTCTTCCGCCGCTTTATGCAGGATTCCCGTTTTGACGATATGCCCGTTATTCTTGAAACTCCCGATGACACCATTTGGCGGGACGAGATTAAAATGCTTCGCAGCTTTGAACCATAGTTTGTGGCTGGATGAAAACATATTTAAGGAATTCAGCTATCATTTTGCTTGTAAGGGCGAGGTTTGCTCGCCCGAAAATAGGCTGATTTGCATATTCTCCCAAGATCGTGCCCGTTAGTTTGGGCAGGCAAAAAAACTTATATTCGTCAATCTGAGTTGGCAAATAGTATTTTCACCACCGTAGGGGCAGGCCCGTGTATCTGCCTGATAGTACGAAAGCAGTTGCAGGTTCTCTTTCCAAAGTATGACCGACCGTGGTCTTGTAAGCAGCTTCTTGACGATAAAGTCGGGAGAGAAGCGGAACTCTGGAGGAGCCTGCAGACTGTTATCTAAAACTTATAAAATGAAGAAACCGACCCTTTTGGGTCGGTGTTCTACGGTAGATGTTTTTCCTTTGCTTGACGGCTATGAGGCAATCCCTGCCCCTACAGCTGAATACATGACAGCACTATCGGACTTTCGGCATCTCCTCATTTACTTGAAATCCGGGCCATACTCCAACCAAAATACCATTGCCCAATCTTGGTCATTGGCAAACGGGTCATAAAGATGAGCTTTTTGTCCGTTCACTTTGTCCGGATAGATAAAGGCGCAGCTTCCTCTTCCGTCTTCGGTGAAGAGGCATAGATTGTTCCGGAAAATATTCAAGGCCCGTTCTGCATATTCTTGTTTTCCGGTCGCTTTGGCATAAAGACGGAAAGCAATACCCGATAAAGTGCTCCAGTAATGTGGGAAGGTATCTCCCCAAATCCGGTCTTTTCCAAACCAATAACCATCCCAGTGACGAATAGCGATGTCATAAAGGTGGAAACTGGGCTGTTTTCCGCCAAATGATTCTAATAAAGGAAGCTGGCTTTCGGCCCCTTTCAGATATTTTTCATCCCCGGTGAGCATATATACATTCAGCAGATGGATAATGGACGGAGCTACGATGCTCTGTTCGTAATTGACTTCGGAGGTCGGATAATTAGGCCCGTTTTCACAAAATACGTCTGCCATTGATTTGAAATCGTTCAGCAGAGTGTCCGCTTCGGCAGTAAATCCGTTTTCTTTCAATAGAGTATAGCCGTAGGTCGGGATATTGATGCAATAAAAACCATGCTTGAAATAACGGACCAGTGCACGCAGTGTGCCGTACCCGTCTTTCAGATATTGTTTATTGCCTGTGGTGCGGAACATGGTAAACCAGAAATCGGCTACCCACGGATAGTTGTATCCCCGGTTCTTGCTCTTGAAGTCTACGGTGGAATTGGTTGTGTAGTCCGGTTTCTGGATGCGGCGGATGAAAGATACGTAGTTGTTCAGGGCATCCATTAATTTTTTGTCGGAAGTACGTTGGTATTGTAGAGCCAGCAGAATCCCCATAGCCACCCTTTCTCTGGCTTCGTCGCAGTCAGAGCGTTTGCTGCCACTTTCTCCGTTGATGTAAAGGGATTCGGTATCGTTGTCATAAACAATGAAGGCACCGCTTCTAGGGTCACCGGGCTTGATGAACTGTTGGTGTCCGGCAATGAACTGACACCGGTGGTTGACCAGGCTGTCAAAGTTGCTGACGGCAAGACACTCTACCGACGTTTGCTTTCCGTTCCCGTAGGCCAGTGTGAAAATCTTCTCTCCGGGTTCATTTATTGTGGTGGTATAAGTGATGTTGTCACCGCTTACTTCTGCCACTTCTTTACCGTTCAGCAACAGCTTGCCTTTCAGTGAGGGGCAGTTGCTTTTGAACGAAACATTTATTTTTTCGCCTGCTTCTACTACATAACGGTCTGCTGAGGCTATGATCAGACCGTTGTCTATGGCTTTTGCTTGGAATTCATCCCAGTTGTCCGCCGATAGGAGTAACCATTGTATGGTATAACATTCTCCCGGCTTTAAAGTCTTGTCCTGTGGATTAAGTTGGAAAACACCGCGGAAGTTGGAGCTTCCGTTTTTCTGCGAGCGCTCCCTCACTTCATAGCCTTTAATGGCACCTTCTTCCATAATCAGTCCCAATCCGCCGGGGGCTCCGCTCATCCGGGTGCAATAGACATAGGCTTCATTTCCTCCTGCCCATATATGTGCATTGCAACGGGCTTCGTAGCAAGTCCGGGCATCCGGATAATTGTCATTGAAAGGTGTGTTGATGGCAATATCCTGTAAGTCGGCGTCTTTTTCTCCGGTGTTTACGAATTCGTAGGATTCTACCAGGTTCCCGTCCCTGTTCCATTTTCGGGCTACGTTTATTTCTATGTCACCTGTCTGGTATTTCACGGTCATGTGATGGCTCGTGTCATGTTTTTTTGTCGGGATATTCCAGGAGTATTCAGTGCCGTTTATCCGAAGATGTCCCAATCCCCATCCATAGCGGGAGTCCACCCATTCGTATTGTGTTCCATCCGTACGCAGGATCCAGTTCATGGAAGTGTCGCTTGTCAGATAAAGTCCGCTTAGCGCCCCTGTTTGTGAGTCGGCTTTGAACGTGATGTTTTTAGGGTAGCTACAACTGCCTAGTGCAATTAATGCCAAAGGTAATGCAGCATACAAGAAAAGCTTCATGATGTTTTTCATACTTATTTGGATTATTGATGTAACTGTGCAAAGAAAGGAATAAAAAGGGAAATTAATTTGTACTTTTCATACATAATCCTGTAAAATAGTTCATTTTCTTTATAAACAGGCTTGAAGTGCCTGTTATTTTGTGGTTTTGAATCATTTTTTAGGTGCGGGTTGTGCGGGATAACGCGGATTTTTTCTTATGATAACATGAGTTTATTATAAGACTAGCTTATAACTGACAGGAATATGAGCAAGACTGATATTGAATTTTAATAATCCTTTTGTCATTTAACTCAAAACCATCCTGTAACGAGTTATTTCTTATATCGAACTTATGTTAATGTTATATCCCGCCGGTAGAGTGGTTTGTGTCTTTCATTGTATGGTTAAGCCTTTTCTATCCTATCCCTAAGCTTAAACGAACGTATCCTTTCTATCTCCATAGCCTTTGGAGTTAACTCCAAAGCTTATGGAGATAACTCCAAAGGCTATGGAGTTAACTCCGCAAGTTTGGGAGATAGAAGTTGTCAGTAAAAGAACCCTTAACCTGAAGGAGACAACCGCTTAGCTTGCCGTAGTTTATAGGATAATATATCCTTTCCGTATCCTTCGTTTATTTTATGTCCTGATTACATGTCTTTTATTTCATCCAAGTTCTTCTGGATATCTTCGTCTTTTAACTCATAATTCATCAAGTTACCTGCCAGGTATTGGTCGTATGAGGCCATATCAATCAGCCCGTGACCTGAAAGGTTGAACAGGATCACTTTCTCTTCACCGGATTCTTTGCACTTGTTCGCCTCGCGTACAGCGGCGGCGATGGCATGGCACGATTCGGGAGCCGGAATGATTCCTTCTGCTTGTGCGAACAAACAACCAGCCTGGAAGGATTCTAATTGCTGGATATCAACCGCTTCCATCAGATTGTCTTTCAATAATTGTGAAACGATGACACCAGCACCGTGATAACGGAGACCTCCCGCATGGATATTGGCCGGAGAGAAATTATGCCCCAGTGTAAACATGGGCAGCAACGGGGTATATCCGGCTTCGTCGCCAAAGTCATACTGGAATTTACCACGGGTCAGTTTCGGACACGAAGCCGGTTCGGCAGCAATGTATCGGGTTTGTTTCCCATTCAGGATAGTGTGGCGCATAAAGGGGAAGCAGATTCCTCCAAAATTGGAACCGCCACCAAAGCAACCGATAATCATGTCGGGATATTCGCCTGCCATTTCCATTTGCTTTTCGGCTTCCAGACCGATAACCGTTTGATGCAGTGTGACATGGCTTAATACCGACCCTAGTGTATATTTACAGTTGGGAGTGCTCATTGCCAGTTCGATAGCTTCGGAGATGGCTGTTCCCAGTGAACCTTGATAATTGGGATTACGGGTAATGATATCCTTGCCGGCACGGGTAGACATGGATGGAGAGGCGGTGACCGTTGCTCCGAATGTCTGCATGATGCTGCGGCGATAGGGCTTCTGATTATAGCTGATCTTTACTTGATAAACGGCAGCTTCCAGCCCGAATACCTTTGCGGCATACGATAGAGCGGCGCCCCATTGTCCGGCACCGGTTTCTGTAGTGACATTGGTTACGCCTTCTTCCTTGCAATAATATGCCTGGGCCAGAGCCGAGTTCAGTTTGTGGGAGCCGATGGGGCTGACACTTTCATTTTTGAAATAAATATGTGCGGGAGTCCCTAGTGCTTTTTCCAGTCCGTAGGCACGTACCAATGGTGTGCTGCGATAGTATTTGTACATTTCACGCACTGCTTCGGGAATTTCAATCCATGCGTATGTCTGGTTTAATTCCTGTTTGCAAAGTTCTTTGGCAAAAATGGGGTAGAGGTCTTCCGGTTTCAGCGCTTCTTTGGTTTTAGGGTTCAACGGCGGCATGGGTTTGGTCTTCATGTCTGCCTGTATGTTGTACCAGTATTTAGGAATTTCATCCTCTGGTAAGATAAAACGTTTCTGTTTTGTGCTCATAATCTTTCAATTTAATAGTTTTGCGGTCAAAATTAGGTAAAAAAAGTATTCCTTACTAATTTTCAACTGCTTTTTTGTCGGGAACAATAAAAAAAGGGATGTCAGAGTAAAAATGCGAAGTTATTTGTTATTATAGGCAGAGATGTGAATATTTTGATTAAGTTTGTTTTCTGTTAATGCAAGATGATATCGACATGGAACCTTTACACAAACTATTTATCTATCGTAAGAAGTTAGTAAAACCGTACATAGAGCGATTGCTGAAATGGATGGACGGGATAACTTATATGATGTCGGCCTTGTTCATCCTTACATTGGTTTATGAGCATGGATTTCTTATTTCTTTTGAAGAAATGGAGATGATAAACACGCTGTATCATTTTGTCTGGATTGTTTTTCTGGTTGATATTTCCCTGCATCTTTTATTAAATTACTCGGATACCAAGCGGAAGTACCGGGGACTGGCATGGATACTGAGTCTGATGCTTTATCTGACTTTGATTCCGGTTATTTTCCATGAACCGGAGGTGCAAGGGGGAATTCATGATTTCTGGTCTTTTTTCCACAGTCGTTTATATCATGTGGTGCTGCTCACTTTGCTTTCGCTGCTGCAATTGTCTAATGGGATAGTCCGGCTGCTGGGCAGGCGCACCAACCCGTCTTTGATCTTTGCATCCAGTTTTCTCATATTTATTCTGATAGGGGCAGCGTTACTGATGCTTCCGCGTGCCACTTATCATGGCATTTCCTTTATCGATGCTCTGTTTACCGCTACCAGTGCCATTTGTGTCACGGGGTTGGTTTCGGTCGATGTCTCTTCTACATTCACGCCCGAGGGGTTGTTCATCATTATCATGCTGATACAAATCGGCGGTTTGGGAGTCATGACCCTGACCAGTTTCTTTGCCATGTTTTTTATGGGGAATACTTCGCTCTACAATCAGTTGGTGGTCCGTGATATGGTAAGCTCGCAGTCACTCAGTTCGCTGCTTTCCACCTTATTATATATATTAGGGTTTACCTTGGTGATAGAGGCTGCTGGGATGGGGGTTATTTTTTTAAGTATACATGGCACTATGGGCATGGATATTGAGGAGGAACTGGCTTTTTCTGCTTTCCATTCCATCTCTGCCTTTTGCAATGCCGGATTCTCTACTTTGCATGGAAACTTAGGTAACGAACTGGTACTTCATAATCATAACTTGCTATATATCACTATCTCTTTCCTGGTTATTTTGGGAGGTATAGGTTTCCCGATTCTGGTAAATCTGTATGAAACGGTTTCTTATGAAAGCAAGCGCTTGTATCACCGTTATGTCAAAAAGAATAAGAGGACAATCCGTAAAATACATTTATATAACCTGAATACCCGTATCGTATTGATTATGACGGCTATCTTGCTAGTGACGGGTACTGTGGCCATTGTTGTTTTCGAATGGAATCATGCTTTTGCGGGAATGACGGCTACAGAGAAATGGGTGCAGGGCTTCTTTAACGCAACTTGTCCCCGTACGGCAGGATTTTCAAGTGTGGGCATGACTACTTTCAGTGTGCAGACGTTGCTGCTGATGGTGGTGCTGATGATGATTGGCGGCGGTACGCAGTCTACGGCCGGTGGTGTGAAGGTGAATGTGTTTGCTGTAGTCATGTTGAACTTGCGTGCTATTCTTATAGGTGCCGATAAAGTCAATATTTTCAACAGGGAGTTATCTCATGATTCCATCCGGCGTTCTAATGCCACATTGATTCTTTATCTGCTGATTGTTTTCGCGGGTATCTTCGGTTTAAGCATTCTAGAGCCGCAGGCTTCAGTGATGGCGTTGGTTTTTGAGTGTACTTCGGCACTCAGTACGGTAGGTTCAAGCCTGGATCTGACACCTACTTTGGGAAGTGACAGCAAACTGATTGTCATTGTTCTGATGTTTATCGGACGAGTAGGGGTGCTTACTTTGATATCCAGCCTTATTAAACAGAAAAAAATAACAAAATATAAATATCCGAGTGATAACATCATAATCAACTAGTTATGAAATACATTATTATTGGTTTAGGAAATTACGGCGGAGTGTTGGCCGAAGAGCTTTCCGTATTGGGACATGAGGTAATAGGAGTGGATACAAACGAGCATCGTGTGGATGTGTTGAAGGACAAAATCGCGACTTCTTTTATTATTGATGCTACGGACGAACAATCGCTCAGTGTGCTGCCACTGAAAGATGTGGATGTGGTTATTGTTGCTATCGGCGAGAATTTTGGTGCTTCTGTGCGTGTGGTGGCACTGCTGAAAAAGAAAGGAGTGAAACATATCTATGCCCGTGCGGTAGATGATGTGCATAAGACCGTGCTTGAGGCTTTTAATTTAGATAGTATTCTGACACCGGAGAAAGAAGCGGCACGGAGCTTGGTTCAGTTGTTGGATTTACACGTCAATGTGGAGTCTTTTCAGATTGACGAGGAACATTATGTGATGAAGTTCAAACTTCCTTCTTGTTTTGTAGGCTATAAGGTGAGTGATCTGTCATTAGAAACGGAATTCAATATAAAAATCATTGCATTGATAAAAGGGGAGAAAGTGCTGAACGGTTTGGGTATTTCGATATTGGAGCATCAGGTGGAGAATCATTTTGAGGAAAATTATGAGTTGGAGGAGGAAGATCAGTTGGTTTGCTATGGGCTTTATAAGAATTTTATGGATTTTTGGAAGGCGTTGTAGCAGGAATGCCTTTCAAAGAAAGAATCTTTTTTTCTAAGTGAGATTAAACCTTTTCTTTTGGGTTTAGTCTAACTTAATAAATAATTTAGTTTAGTTTTTAGTTTTCTCTGAAGGCCGGCCAATGTGATATTGCCCGGTTTTCGCTTTTTATGGAGGTTTTCTTGTGAGTGTCCGTTACTTTTTGTTACTTTGTCACCTAGAAATCGAGATTTAGATGAAACAGATATATTTTTTATTTGTCGTTTTGCTGGTTGTAATGACCGCTTGCGGAGGTAAGAAAGAGGCTTCCGTTGATGCAGAACAATTGATGTTCCAAATAGACAGTGTGGATCATGTGACAGGTTTGCAGCGTATGCAGGTTTCACGTATTGACCAGCATATTGTCAGTGGCGGAAAAAAATATAATTTGTTTATAGAGCGTGCTCCCAGTGATTCTCTTCCTTCAGTCAAAAGTGACTTGGGGATTTTTGCCGACAATCGTATCATCGTTAGAATTTCCCGTGAAAATGGGAGCCGGGTCTTTGCCAAAACTTTTACCAAGCAAAGTTTCTCTGGATTCGTAAGTGCTGATCATCTCCGTCATTTTATATTGGAGGGCGTGGTATTTGATGAAGAGAAGACCCGTGAGGGAAAAAATATCATATTGGCTGCCAGTGTGAGTTATCCTCAGACAGATTTGTATATTCCTTTCTCCATCACTATTACTCCTGAAGGAAAAATGAGCATATCTAAAAATGAGGATATGGAGGAGCTTCCTCCTATGTTGGAAGACAGCCTTAATTAAATCTAAAATACAGGAATAATTTTTCGCGTCATAATCTTTTTAGGCGGTTAGTTGTTGGTATGGCATTAACTAACTAAAGAATAAATTAGATTATGAGAAAGATTTTATTTTTAATGGCTATGCTGGTATGCTCTCTTCAGTTCGCCATGGCAGGCGATGTTGTGACCCGCGATGTGAATAAGCTTCCTGTTGCCGCACGTGAAATGATCGGCAAACATTTCTCTCAGACTAAAGTTGCGTATATCAAGATTGAAAAGGACTTGTTTCAGACCACTTCCTATGATGTGAAATTGGCCGATGGCATTGAATTGGAGTTCAATTCAAAGGGAGAGTGGCTTGAGATAGATTGCAAGAACAAGTCGGTTCCTTCTACTTTTATCCCTCAGGCTATTTCCAAGTATATGAAAGCTAATTATAACGGGCATAAAACGGTGAAGATAGAACGTAACCGCAAGGGATATGAACTGACATTGGAAAATGGATTGGAAGTAGACTTCGATCAGTTTGGAGGATTCTTGAAGTTGAGCGATTAAAAAGATTTTTTCTGTAATAGGGGAACTATCTCTCCTTATAGTAATGATGCCATAAGAGGGTGTATCAGAAATAAATTGAACTATCTTTTTATTATCAGCGTTGAAAAAGATAGTCGCAACGAATTTTGATTCACCCTCTTATGTATTATAAATACAGTTCTCGGTCTTTGCCCTGTTATTAATCCATCGGCTCGTAATCCTTTGCCAGACCGCCTTCGCTGGTTTCTTTATATAAGGAAGGAAGGTCATGACCGGTCTGTTTCATTACTTCCACCACTTTGTCAAAGGATACACGGTGATTACCGTCTGTAAAGGCAGAATAGATATTGGCATCAAGAGCTCGGGCCGCTGCATAGGCATTTCTTTCGATACAAGGGATTTGTACCAATCCGCATACCGGATCGCAAGTCATTCCCAAGTGATGCTCCAAGCCCATTTCGGCTGCATACTCTATCTGGGCCGGGCTACCTCCGAATAATTGGCTGGCAGCGGCGGATGCCATTGAACAGGCCACTCCTACTTCTGCCTGGCAACCGGCTTCGGCTCCGGAAATGGAGGCGTTGTGTTTTACTATATTTCCTATCAATCCGGCAGTAGCCAGTGCTCTTAAAATCCGCATATCGCTGAAGTCACGGCTTTTTTGCAAGTGATAAAGTACAGCCGGAACCACTCCGCATGATCCGCAAGTAGGGGCTGTGACGATTTTGCCACCTGAGGCGTTTTCTTCACTGACTGCCAGAGCGTATGAGAATACTAACCCGCGGGAACGCAGATTGTCCTTATAACCTTTTGCCTTAATATAGTAAGTGGAGGCTTTTCTGCGCAGATTGAGTGGCCCGGGTAATACGCCTTCTTGATCCAAACCACGCTCAATGGCTTCTCTCATGGTTTTCCATACTTCTGCCAGATAGTCCCAGATGTCTTCGTCTTCACATTGCTGGACGTATTCCCAGTAATTGCGCCCGGTACGTTCACACCAGTAGAGGATTTCACTCATACGGTTCATATCATAGATTTCCGGAGTTGAGCCTTTGTCGTGCCCTTCTTCGGCTAGAGCACCTCCGCCTACACTGAAAACAGTCCATTCATCTGTCACCTTTCCTTTTTCATTCAAAGATTTGAAAGTCATTCCATTGGGATGAAACGGATAGAAGACATGGGCTTTCCAGATAATTTCTGTAGGCGCATGCGGTTGCAATGTATCTAAAATGGCTACATCGGTCATGTGTCCTTTACCGGTAGCGGCGAGGCTTCCATAAAGAGTAACTTGAAAAGCTTTGGCTTCGGGATGTTTTCCTAAGAAGATTTCAGCAGCCTTGCGCGGTCCCATAGTATGACTGCTGGACGGACCGGTGCCGATGCGGTATAGTTCTCGGATAGATTTCATTTCGTTTTATAAGGTTAGTTATTATGAGGAACAAAGGTATAAAATAAAAGGGGGAAAGTAGCAAAAAAGGAAAAGAAAAACTCTCTTGACAAATAGGAAAGTTGTCAGGAGAGTTTGGAAAACCACCGGTAGGATTTGGTGTATTGTCTTTATTCTAATTGTCTTTGGATACCTTTGTCACCGACGACAAAATACTGATTATTTTCAATCAGCATGGCACGTCCGCGCTTTTTTTCCCGGTTTTCTTTATTGTCCACATTTACTCCGATAACCTTGCCGTTATAGAAAGTGGAAATATCTTTGAAAATGGTATGTCCCACAATAATGTGTTTTGCCTTATAACGGTCCATAATCATTTCTAGGGAGTCTTTTGCCAGCGGATTGTATTTGCCATCGGTGCGTACCAGTCCGCGATACCAGATGGGACCACTGTTTCCATACAGGAAGGCTGTGAGTGGAGAAAGCGCTTTGCGTTCTTTTTTCGTCATAAATAGTCCTTTACTCATTTCTTCATTGACAGTGGGAATGCTCAAGTTCTTGTCATAGAAGTCTTTGCCCAGTCCGGCATGTACATATAGGTCGTTACCTATCATTTGCATGGTGTTACGGGTTCCCAACCATCTGCCCAGTTCGGTATCGGGACCGAATAGCCGGGGGTACTTCATCTTTAGTTTTTCAGCCAATATTTTATATTTTTCTTTGGTGTATCGGAGGTCATTGGCCAGTACCATCGGTTCATGATTTCCCAGTATGAACGATACGTGTCCTCCGGCTTTGGCTGCTTCCTCTTCCAGTTTGTAAAATAGCCAGAAGATTTGCGGTACATCTTTTCCTCTGTCAAAAATATCACCGATAATCATCAGATGGTTTTTCCCGAAGCTCCATTTGTAGTCTTTATCAATGATATGATTGCCTTGTAACAGGCTGATTACACAGTCCAGCCTTCCATGAGGGTCGGACATGACAAAAACTTTGTCTGCCTGGGGATAATTCCATCCGGGACGTTTTACCGGGTGTAGTTTTACATCAAATGGAAACCTGCCTTTGTGGTCTGTCACATGCAGGGTAAAGTTTTGAGGTAATGTGGTATAAGTGGTATCAATGATATTCCCTTTCTTATCTACATTGATTACTCTGATTTGGCCGTCAGGCTGATACAATACGTATGGACCGTCGGCTGTTAATTCTTCTTTTTTCTCTTTGTCTTTCTTCTTGTCTTTGAAATCAAGAGTTCCGGCACTAAGGCCGGAACTGATGAAGGCGAGGGTAAATGCAAGAAGAAAGTGGTTGATAAAATTAGTCTTGCTTGTCATCGATTTGATTTATAATTCAGTTAGAGTTTATCAATTTGTGTTGACTATTATTTCAGATATTCTGGTGTTTGTACAATATTAGAATTAGCATTAATTTCTTTTTGAGGAATAGGTAATATTGTACGATAATAGTTTCTGTCGAAATCCATAGATGTTTTTTCGTCAGCGAAATGCACTACCTCTTTCATCATATCGTCTGTTTCGTTAATACGAGTTACTCGTAAGTTATTACGTAATAAGTCAAACATGCGGTGCCCTTCACCAATGAGTTCTTTCCTGCGTTCTTCTAGAACATCATCAAGGGTAACCTTTGCGGGCATCGTATAGTCCGGATTTCCTCGGAGTGCAATGGCTTTCAGGTATTTTGCAGCTTTTGTTGCATCTCCGTTTTTCACGGCTGCTTCGGCTGCATTTAAGTAAGTTTCGGAAAGACGTACTATAGGAATATTGGCATCCATAATATTTTCTCCAGGTTGTGGTTGATACTTATTCAAATACATTACTTTTTTGTCTTGATTAACTAATAACTTAATGCGTACATCATTAGGCGTTTCTAACAGATGGTGATAAAAACTGACTGTAATGCACATATCTTGATATCCTTTTGGAGAAGTTAGATATCCCATACTTTCATTGCCGGGGCTTTCGGTAGTAGTATTGACTATTTCGAAGAGAATTTCTCCCGGATTTGCTTCGGAGGCTTCCGTACCCCATACAGTGGGATATTCTTCGGTATTCCATAATTGGTATTTATTGGCTTCCGATCCTTTTATTGCTTCTTCTGCAGCTTGTAAAGCTTCACTGTTCTTCCCCATATACAGATATGCCCGACTTAACAAAGTTAATGTGGCCCATTTACTGATTTTACCTTTCTTATTTAAGGATAACTCTTTTTGATTCAAACTAGTACCTGACCATGAATATGTGGGTATCATTAAACTAGCCGCATTCTTTAAGTCTTTGATTATTTGATCATAACATTCAGCTACAGTGTTACGTGAAGGCTTACTGTCGGCAGTGGCTGATGCTGAAGTGATGATAGGTACTCCTAAAGAGGCTCCGTTATCTTTTAAATAAGTATATCCGAAGAAGCGCGTAAGGTCAAAAAGGGCCAGACCACGTATTGCTAATGCTTGTCCTTCCAAATCATTGCGGAAGATATGCTCATCTTCATCGTTTGGAAGAATTTCGATATTGTCAATGCCGTCTAAAATTACATTACAGTTTTGAATGATGGAATAAAGATATGACCAGTGTGTACTTGGTCCATTTGCAGGTAACCAATCCATTTGGTAATAGTGAGCTGTTCTACAAGTTGATTGTACAGCTTGCATGTCATCTCCTGTTACATCTCCGTAGTAGATTAAACGCCCGGAATACGCATAGGCATTACGCATTGTCGCATAAATGGCGTTTAGTGAATAATCAATGTCGGAGAGAGATTTGATACTCGTTTCTGTTGGAATTTGTGTGGACGGTTCTAAATCCAACCAATCGTTTCCACATGAAGTAAACAATCCGATGGATAAGACTATTGATAAAAAATTATGTAATGTTCTCATATTGTTGTTTTTTAGTGGTTAAAAATTGATGTTGAGACCAAAAGTAACGGTTTTTAAAGGCGGTGTGGTTTGAGTTGCACTACCGGCACTAACAGCTTCAGGATCATAATTGTTATAGGCCGCCCATGTCCATAAATTGCTTGCTGATGCATAAATACGAACATTTCCTATATTGATTTTATTTGTCCATTCTTTAGGTAACGTAATGCCGAATGTGATATTTTTTAAGCGGAAATAATCAGTACTGTGGATACGGCGGCTACTTGTTATTTTATGCATTGATACAGAAGATGATTTACCCGGCATATATACTTCTATATTGGTTTGATCACCTGGCTTTTTCCAGCTATCACGATAATAAGTCGGAATGTTTGCATAGGAATCGTAACCGCCATGTTCTGTCTTTTGTGCCCAAGTATCATAAGAATATCCTCCGAATTGATAGGAGAATAAGAAATTTAAATCAAGCCATTTATAACGCAATGAATTAGAGATACCTCCGTTAACAGTTGGTTCTGCATGTTTATAAGGAATGAATTGTGCATTTTTAGAGTTCTCGGTAATTTCTTTTATATAATTTCCGTTCTCATCCAATTCATTGGTATAGAATAGAGGATTTCCTGTTTCAGGATTGATGCCCGCAAATTCTTGTACATAGAATGTACGATAAGAACTTCCTACTTTGTGTATTTGGGTTCCACTGACAATTTGTGTCTGTTCGCCATCTAATTTTACAACTTTATTGGAGTTATGACCTAAATTGAAAGTTGTATTCCAGCTAAAGTCTTTTATTTTAATATTAGTGGAATTAATAGTTAATTCAATACCTTTATTTTTCACTTCACCTATATTCATTAAATAACTACTAAATCCTGTTGTCATGGATACAGGACAGTCCATTAATAAGTTTTTAGTTGTACGGGTATAATATTCAATCGTGAAGTTCAGACGATCCCAAAAACCAAAATCCAAGCCAATATTCATATTATAATTGGTTTCCCATTTCAGATTAGGATTTGCAATTTGGGACATTTGAATACCGGGTTGCTCCAAGTAACCACCACTAATGGAGCTTAATCCCATATAGCCGAAATAATCAGAAGGAAGAGTACCGTTTACACCGTATGATGCTCTTATACGCAAGTCTGTCAACCAATCTTTTACAGGTTGCATAAATTCTTCTTCAATAGTACGCCATGCTCCGGATACAGACCAAAATGTTCCCCAACGATTGTCACGGTGCAAACGTGAACTGCCATCAACACGAAAACTAGCTCCTAGATAATATTTATTTTTGTAATCGTAATTCAAACGGCTTAAATAGGATACCAGTCTGTACCTTGAATCACTTCCCCCTACAGATACTGTTTTCATTCCATTACTAATGGCATGTTTGTCGGGAGTTGTAAAATTGTAAGCTTCCCCTGATAAATAGTCATTGTAGGTATCATCAATTTCATATCCGGCAAGAAAGTCCAAATGATGAATGTTGTTGAAAGTAGTTAAATAGCTTAAGGTGTTACTCCATACCATTTTTTTATATTCTCTTATGCGTTTTACTACTTCTCCATTTTCATCTTCACCGTTGGAAGTACGTGGGTCATACCATTTCTCACCTTTTACAGTAGTGTAATCATAACTGAATGTTGTTTTGAATTTCAGATTTTTTATGATTTCGTATTCGGCATAAAGCGTATTGAATGCGCGTAGCATTTTTTCATGTTTATAATCGTATTCAGCTGATAATTTGGGGTTGCGGTCATTGGCTTTACGAATAAATTTACGATTCCAACTGCCATCTTCATTGTAGACCGGATCTGAAGGAGTAGCCCAATTACGTGAGGAATAGAAAGGAGATGTATAAGTGAATCCTTCGTCATAAACACTCTGATTTACATTTGAGAAAAGTATCTTGGCGCCTACAGTCAATTTGTCTGTTGCACTGAAATCTGCGTTCAAACGCCCTGTTACACGTTCCAAACCGGAACCTTGTACAATACCGTTCTGCTTCATATATGATAAAGAAGAGTAATATTTAAATTTATCGCTGCCACCGGCTAGTGATGCTTCATAGGTAGAATGATATCCCTTTTGGAAAAGCTCTTTATTCCAGTCTGTGAAACCACACCATGGAATTGGAGCATATTTATCGATTTGCCCATCTGCATAAGTTTTACTTTGTGACATTAGCTCTTCCTCTGATATATTAGGATTTTTATCAGCTAGTTTACGTTGTTGATATAATATCAATCCATTGTAAATATATTCACGTCGTTCTTCTCCCCCCATAACTGGGCGATAATCCATTGCGAAATCATTGCTACCCCAGTCTGCTTTTAATGAAATTTGTGCTTTTCCGCTTTTTCCTTTCTTGGTGGAGATTAAAATAACTCCATTTGCAGCACGTGAACCATAAAGGGAGGCTGCTGCAGCATCTTTTATTACTGTAATATTTTCAATATCCGAGTTGTTTAATGTAGACATTATGTCAAATCCGGAGTCGGAGCTGGTAGCAGCAACAGAACCGGATTGGACGGGAACACCATCGATTACGTATAGTGGAGAATTGCTTGCATTGAAAGAACCCATACCACGAATACGGATAGAAGTGGAGGCACCAGGCTGACCTGAACTGGAAGTGACTTGTACTCCGGGAGCATTACCTTCTAGCAAACTGGAGAATGAAACTACGGGTAAATCTTTTAATTCTCCTGTCTTCACAGTAGAAGCAGAACCTGCGTATGCCGATTTCTTGAAAGTACCATAACCGGTAACAACCACTTCTTCCATAACATTATTATCAGGAGCCATGACTACTTTCAGTATCTTTCCGGCAGTGGCTTTTATTTCCTGCTTGCCATAACCTATATAGGAGATAATCAAAGTGGCAGGTATACGGTCTACATCTAATGAGAAGTGCCCGTCCAAATCTGTAGTAGTTCCATTCGTAGTACCTTTGACTAAGATATTCGCTCCAATAATAGGTTCTCCCGTCTCATCCAGTACTGTACCGGTTAATGTTGTTTTCTGTTGAGGAACAGCAGACTCTTTTTCTTCAATTTGCTTGATAGCAATAACGCCGTTGTGAACTGAATAGGTCAAACCGCTATTCATAAGACATTTATCAAGCACATTGGCTATTTTTTCGTTATTTACATTTAGGTTTTGGACTTTTATTTGTTTTACATCATTGGTGCTGTATACAAAAGTAAAGTCGGTTTGTCTTTGGATTTCCCAAAGAATTTCACTCAACGTGGCATTCTTGAATGAGGCTGTGACAGTGGCTTGTGCAAACACTTTGTTGGCAGCCTGCATAAAACCTGTGGTAATGATACAGAAAAATAGGAACGTAATCCACAAACGTTTACTACTTTTACCGTGATTGGTGTAGTTGTGTTTTTTGTCCATAATACATCATTTTTATTAGTTATAGAATGTGATTGTTTTGTTATTGACTTTTACGTGTACTTTTTGAGTCTCTTCCAACAAACGTACAAATGGAGTGATTTCCGAATACCGATCTACATTGCATCCAAAGCGTAGGTCTTTTATTTTCTCATTGGCAAAAATTACTTCCATGTCATACCAGCGTGATAGTATTTTCATGATATCTTCCAATCGCTGGTCTTTGAAATGAATTTTTCCTTTTATCCATGAGGTATAAAATCCGGCATCTACCATGCGTATCTGTATGCTGCTGTTTCCGAGGCTGATGGTAGCTTGCTGGGAAGGCTTTAAAATACAGCTTTCTCCAGTTTCTGTATTTACTTTGACAGAACCGTTTACCAAAGTTGTCTGATACTCTTCCTGTGGATAAGCAGAGATGTTGAATGTGGTTCCCAACACTTCTACTTGCATGCCTTGAGTGCATACTATAAATGGTTGCCCTGTTTTGCAGACTTCAAAATAGGCCTCGCCTTCCAGTTCCACTTTGCGTGGACCGTTATCAAATGTCACAGGAAAGCGGAGACTGGTCATTGCGTTCAGATGCACTTTTGTTCCATCACTTAACAATAGAGCATATTCTCCACCTCGTGGAGTTTCCACTTTATTATATACAGGCTTGTTTTTTGGGGCTGTTTTTGATGTTACTTGGTAATTCAGCATTGTAGAGTCCATGTGGACTCGGGCTCCGTCTATTTTCTCAAGCAGACTCTCTGTTTCTTTATTTATATGGATTGTCTGGCCGTCCTCCAATGTCAGAATAGCTTGGGATTCCCCAGGTAGAATGGATTGTGCGATGAACTGTGTGTCCGAAAGAGAAACGGGCGAGGTGAATTTCATGGAAATACTTACAAAAAGGACAGGTAACAGAATGATTGCGGCATAACTTACTATTTTGATATATCTGCTTCTGTTATTATTTCTTTTGATTCGCTTTTCCACTTCTTTCCATCCGGATGAAGGATTGAATGCCGTATTTTTCCGGAAATGTTGCTTTTGGTTTTCTTCATCACAAATTTTCTTGAATAAAATCTCGTGCGCTGTAGATTCTTCTCTCCAAGCAGTTAGTTTTATTGTTTCTTCCGGGGTTATTTCTTCCGACAGATACCTTGCTATGAGGTTGGCTATATAGAAATCTTGTTTTATCATATTTTGACCTGTTTTTTATCTCTTTTATAATAAAACAGGTCTGTTTGAAATTTGGGTGAATAATAAAACGACTTTTTTTGAAAAAAAACAAATTAATGTCTTTTTATATAAAGAACAAGAGGAAGTAATAGTAGTCTTTCAAATTCTCTCTGAGTTTCTTGTAGGCTATTTTCTTTAATGTATGGACTGTTTCTGTAGATATGTTTAGTCTGTCTGCTATTTCTGCGTTTTTTTTCCCTTCCAGAGATAGTTGCATAATGGCTTTCATTTGGTCAGGTAATTTATTTATGGCTTCAGAAACGATACGATAAGTTTCCTCTTCAACGATTGCATCGTGAAAAAAGGAATCCTTTTTCTTTTCGATGACATTTTGAGCGTATTCATATACTACTTTTGAATGCTCCAGTTCATTGAGTGCTTTATTGCGTACAGCTGTATATAAAAATGCTTTTACCTGATGCAGATAAAAAAAATCTTCTCTTATTTGCCATAGTTTGGCAAATGAATCTTGTACAATATCTGCTGAAGTTTCTTGGTTTTCTGTATATTGATTGGCAAATAAGCATAGAGTTACATAATATTTATTGAAAATATCATGAAACCCTTGCTCATTAAGCTTAATACTTATAGTTGTATGAGAAGTTCCCGCTGCCACCTTTGCTTTTAATTTTCTCTAATTTTAGTGCGAATATAGAGAAAATTAATTAAAAACAGCCTCTTATTCTATTAAAATATTATTTTAAGTCTACTACAGTAATACCTGCCCCACCAAATTGTACGTGTTCGTCTTGATAGTGTGCTACTCCTGGAACACTTCCCAAATAGCTGCGAATCAGGGTGCGCAGTATGCCTGTACCTGTTCCGTGAAGGATACGTACACGGTCTATTCCCAATAGTATGGCATCATCGATAAAATAAGTTACTGCCTGTATCGCTTCATCGCCACGCATACCGCGTACATCAATATCTTGTTTGAAATTTAGTTTCTTTTCATATACCCGATCTTGTGTTTCACTGCTGACGAAGGTACTTTTTACCATTGTTTTCTGGGTGGGCTGTATTGGTGTGCTACGTTCCAGCTTATCCAGTTTTACATTGGTTTTTATCATTCCGAACATAACTATTGCATTTTTGCCATTAATTCCTAGTACTTCTCCGACACTGGATTGACCTTTGATCTTTACAGTGCTACCTACAGTGATAGGCTGTTCTTTGGGTATTGACAGTTGGGAAGATTCCGTCTTGGCTTTATCCTTTTTGTTTTTTTTCCGCTCTTGTTTTTCACGGAGTTTTTCCATTTTCCGGATGATTTCATCTTCCTTGTTCTTTTTCTCGATATCTTCTATCTGATTTTTAAAATCAGTCAGTTCCTGACGTGCCGATTGTGTACGTTCTTTGTCGGCTTGTGCTTCCTTGATGATACGGATGGTATTTTCAATTCGGGCATTTGATTCCTGTAATAATTTTTCCGCATCTTCTTTGGCCTTTCGCAAAATCTCTTTACGACTTTTCTCCAGTTCCTGTAGTTCTTCTTCGTATTTGGCGATGGTTTCTTCCATCTGTTTTTCTCGTTTGCGGATGTTCTGACGCTTGGTTTCCCAATAACGTTTGTCACGTACGATATCTTGTAGATATTTATCAGCATTGATATATTCACTCCCTACAATTTCGGATGCGTCGGCTATAACTTCTTCCGGTAAACCTATTTTCCTAGCTATTTCTACTGCAAATGAACTTCCCGGATTTCCTATTTGTAATTGGAATAAAGCTTGCATTAAATGCCTGTCATATAACATGGCACCATTAACCACTCCTTCGTGATCTTCGGCAAAATGTTTCAAATTTTGATAATGAGTGGTGATAACGCCGAATGTGCCCTTTTCATTGAAACGTTTCAACACAGCTTCAGCTATGGCTCCTCCAATTTGTGGTTCTGTACCTCCGCCGAATTCATCAATGAGGATAAGGCTGCGTTTGTTACAGCTTTTCATCATTGTTTTCATGTTGGTAAGGTGTGAGGAGTAGGTACTCAGATCGTCTTCGATACTTTGTTCGTCACCTATGTCTATAAAGATACTGCCGAATAATCCGGCATGGCTACGTTCATGTATCGGAACCGGCATACCACATTGTAACATATATTGTAGTAATCCCACAGTCTTCAGACAAACGGATTTACCTCCGGCATTCGGTCCGGATATAATTAGAATGCGTTGATTTTTAGTTAGTTCTATATCTAGAGGAACAACTTTTTTATTATGCTTGGCCAGCGAGAGTTGCAATAGTGGGTGTATGGCCATGGTCCAGTCCAAAATCTGTTTGTCTTCCAATGATGGTTTGGTGGCGTTCGTCTGAATGGAAAAATGGGCTTTGGCACGGATGAAATCAATTTCTGCCAAAAACTCGTATGACTGGAGGATGGCGGGGACCTGTGGGCGGATTATGATAGAGAAATCTGTCAGGATGCGGATGATTTCCCGGCGTTCTTCTCCTTCCAATTCCCGTATTCTATTGTTTGCTTCCACTACTTCGGCCGGTTCTATGAAAACTGTTTTGCCGGTGGATGATTCATCGTGTACAATTCCCTTGATTTTCCGTTTTAATCCCGGTGCGACAGGGATGACGAGTCTTCCGTCACGCATGGTAGGAGTTACATCTTTATCAACATAACCTTCTGCTTGAGCGTTGCGTAGAATTGCATTCAAACTGCGTGATATGCTTCCGGCTGTCGAGGCCAACTCTCTGCGGATGCGTAATAATTCGGAAGAAGCGTTGTCTTTGATTTTTCCGAATTTGTCTAAGATGTTGTTAATACGCGTGATGAGTTGAGGGAACACGATAATATCTCCTGCCAGTTTTTGTAGGGCAGGGTAGGGGGAGTTTTCTTTTTCTTGTTCTTCGTCATTCGGGGTCAGTGTCAGAAAATGGATGATATCACGAATTGTTTCTAAAGAACGGCGTAAATCAAACAGTTCTTGCTCATCCAAATACATACCTTCTACGCGGATACGTTTTAGTGATGGTCGTACATCAAAAAAATATTGGTCGGGAAAACTGTCTTCCTCTTGTATGATGCGCATGAATTCCATCACCTGTTCCAGCCATTCATTAATATCCTTAAAGGATTCTGAGAAGTTCATTTCATCTACTCTTTCTTGACCTAATGTGCTGAGACATTTCTCTTTTAGTAAATGACGGATGGAATCGAAACCTATTTTCTGTTCGAAATTCTGAGGGTATATCATGATTTATTTCTTTCGTTTATTATTCGTATGCAAAAATACGATTTGAAAATTTTATAGCAAAAAAACTGGTAAACTATTTGCTTATTTAAAATAAAGTCGTACCTTTGCAGCGCTTTCAACGGAAAGTACTTTTGAAAAAAGAAGTCTTGGAGAGGTGGCAGAGTGGTCGATTGCGGCGGTCTTGAAAACCGTTGTACTGCGAGGTACCCGGGGTTCGAATCCCTGTCTCTCCGCTGAACTAACCGGACAAAACCGGACAATGAACAGCCAAGTCCCACAAATTCAACGATTTGTGGGACTTTTTTTATCCCCTTATGTCTGCCCTACCGGACATCATTTAGACCCTAAAAGACAAAGTTAGTAACCTAACTCGTACCCCCGACAACTGAAAGTCCAAAAGGGGTACACTTAGTCCGAAATTGGCGAACTTCTGTCACTATTTGGCGAGCCTGTATAAACTTCACTTTGAGTTAATTACCGTAGTTTTGTAACCTAAAAAAGTGAGTTTATGAAGAGTACATTCAACGTTCTTTTCTTTGTGAAAAAGGACAAGCAAAAAATCAATGGCAGTTACCCTATTTTTGTCCGCATCACGATTGATGGTGTGGCAAGCCGTTTTAATTCCAAGCTGGACGTTCAACCCAAACTTTGGGACGGTAAGGCAGGCAAAGCCGCCGGACGTTCTGCGGAAGCTACCCGTATCAACCGATTGCTGGATGATATAAACGCATCCCTTAATACCATTTATCACGAACTACAAAGGCGTGACAATTATGTTACCGCCGAAAAGGTGAAGAATGAATTTTTAGGGCATAGCGAAAACCACGATACCATCCTTAACCTTTTCCAAAAGCACAATGACGATGTGAAACAGTTGGTCGGCATATCCAAAACGATTGCCACTTATCGCAAATATGAAGTGACCCGCCGCCATCTTGCCGAGTTCATCCAAAGCAAATATAATATATCGGATATTTCTATAAAGGAAATAACCCCGATGTTCATTACTGACTTCGAGTTATATTTGCGTACCACCTGTAAATGTGGTTATAATACGACTGCCAAGTTCATGCAGTTCTTCAAGCGCATTATCCTGATAGCCCGTAATAACGGTATCCTGACAGGCGACCCGTTCGCCAACTATAAAATACGTTTGGAAAAAGTGGATAGGGGGTATTTGACAGAAGATGAAATAAAGATAATCCTCAAAAAGAAAATGGTTTCCGAGCGATTGGAACAGGTGCGTGATGTTTTTATCTTTTCCTGTTTCAGTGGTTTGGCTTATGTGGATGTTGCAAACTTAAAGGAAGATAATATCCGCAAGTCCTTTGACGGTAATTTGTGGATAATAACCAAACGCCAAAAAACAAATACAGATGTGAACGTTCCTTTGCTGGATATTCCTAAAATGATATTGGAAAAGTACAAAGGTAAATTACCGAACGGAAAGGTACTTCCTATTATCAGCAATCAAAAACTTAATGCGTATTTGAAAGAAATAGCGGATGTGTGCGGAATTAAAAAGAATTTGACATTTCACCTTGCAAGGCATACTTTCGCCACGACAACCACGCTTGCAAAGGGTGTACCCATTGAAACTGTCAGCAAGATGTTGGGACACACCAATATAGAAACCACACAGATATACGCCCGCATTACCAATAACAAAATCAGTAACGATATGCAAGGGCTTGACAAGAAGTTTGTCGGCATTGAAAAAATCTACAAAGAAGCATCAATGAAATAGTTGTATAGGGGGATTTATCGCAATTAGTGATAAGTCCCTTTATGCTTTTAATTATTCACCATTAAATAGTAACATTATGGACTTACAAATCATTCAGAGCAAGATTTATGAAATCAGAGGTTGCCGGGTCATGCTCGATAGTGACCTTGCGGCACTTTATCAGGTGGAAACAAAAGCGTTGAAACAGGCTGTGAAACGTAATATTGAACGTTTCCCAAGTGATTTTATGTTTGAACTGACAAAGGAAGAAGTAGAATGTTTAAGGTCACAAATTGTGACCTTAAAGAATAATCCCGATAAAACCGAAGAAGAAACCAGTTCAAAACGTGGTAAACATACTAAATATTTGCCCTATGTTTTCACGCAGGAAGGAGTAGCCGCCCTGTCCGGTGTATTACGCAGCCCTATTGCCATACAGGTGAATATTTCCATCATGCGGGCATTTGTAGCCTTACGTCAAATGATAACAGGTTATCAGGAATTACTAAAGCGTATTGAAGAACTGGAAGAAAGCACGGATGCACAATTCAGTGAGATATACCAAGCGCTTACCCAGTTATTAAGCAAACCCGAACCGAAGCCACGAAAACCGATAGGATATAGAACCTATGACGAATAACGGTTTAAGGTATTCGGTTGTCTAAGGGGTGTCACCAGTGATACCCCTTTTCAGTTCCCTAAAGTAATGTATCTCAATCACAAATTTTAGCAAAGTTACAGCCCGGTGAGGACAAATACCAAATCCGAGCCGTTCCGGTTTTCTAAAAAATCTCCACACCTACGGGTCGTATTTTTTGAAAAGATATGGTTGAAGTCCCCGCCAAACTGTGGGTGTCCGGCAAAATTTCTTATTGTTTAATTTAAAATTCAGTAGTCATGAAAACAACAGAATTTACCATGCCGGAAATCACTATCTCTTATAAAGACAATGTAAAAGCATCCGAAAGAATAAAAATACTCTCATCCGAAACATCCTACTCTTACCTGAAACCGTTCTATGCGGAATGTATGGAACACCACGAAGAAAGTTATGTAATGTTCCTTAACCGGGCAAACAAGGCTTTAGGCGTTTCCCTTATCTCTAAAGGCGGCATGGCTGAAACTGTAATGGACGTGAAAATCATCCTGCAAACAGCCTTGAAAGTCCACGCTTCGGGGATAATCCTCTCACATAACCACCCATCGGGCAAGCTACGTCCGAGCGAGCCGGACAAACAAATCACTTCAAAAATAAAAGAAGCCTGCAAGGTCTTGGATTTGCACCTGTTAGACCATATCATCCTGACAGAAGAAAGCTATTACAGTTTTACAGACGAGGGGCTTATCTAAGCCCTTTTTTATTCTCTCATTACCCAATACAAAAAGCCATCAGGCTTTTACTTCTATCCTCTTAAACAAGAGAAAAATTTTCCCTAAAACTGATTGGAACATTGTCAAAGGTATATCCGTGCCTGTTACTGTTCAAATTATTTTTTAGAAATCTCCACACCTGCGGGTAGTATTTCATAAATAATAATTTGCCCTGTACCATTCCCGAACCTTTGAAAAGACAATGTTCCCATTCAGTTAAAGGAAAAATTTATGTGGTGGGCGACAAGCGATGTAAACGATTAAAATACAAAAGTCATGGAAACAGTAACATTATCAGAAGCAAGAGTTTATGTAGGTACTTACAACAAGTATAATAGTGGGTCACTTTTCGGCAAGTGGTTAGACCTTTCCGACTATTCGGATAAGGACGAATTTTTAGAAGTGTGCCGAGAACTGCATAAGGACGAGCAAGAGCCGGAACTAATGTTTCAGGACATCGAGAACATACCCGAAGCCCTGATTTCCGAAAGTTGGCTTTCTGATAAGTTCTTTGAGCTACGGGATGCCATCGAAAAACTAAGCGAAACCGAGCAGGAAGCATTTTTTGTATGGTGCGACCATCACAACAGCGATATAAGCGAAGAAGATGCGGACGACCTTGTTTCTTCCTTTGAGGATGAATATCAGGGAGAATATAAAGACGAGGAAGATTACGCCTATGAAATCGTAGAGGAATGTTACGACCTGCCGGAGTTCGCAAAGACCTACTTTGATTATTCCGCTTTTGCCCGTGACCTGTTTATGACTGATTACTGGATGGATAACGGTTTTGTTTTCCGTTGTGCCTGATTACTAACCGGGTGGAGCAACACACTAAGACAATGAAAATATATAGTAACATAAAGACTGTTTTAAAGTGGGTAATACTTGTTTTTATCATCTATCAGGCAGCCACCAGCACCGCCGGAATGTGGATAGCCCTAATCATAGGCTTTTTATAGTCCGGTTCGTTCTCCGATTGTTTATCTCTGCCGTTTACCTGTTTTGTATGGTGATTATTTTCATTGTGCTGTTTTCACTTTTGATTATCTGATAACTCATTATAAATTATAACGATATGGAAACTTTAAACAAAAGCGGGGTAAGCATTACCCAAACACCGGGAGAGGAAAAATATGTAAAATGCTGTTTAGGCGCATTCAGGGGACAGATTTATTTCCAGTATGATTATCGCCATACAGATATGGAACTGTTCAGCACAATAGCTAAAACTCTTGACAAATGCCGTAAACAGCGGGATGGATGGATAGCGAAAAAAGAAAAGAAACAATAACGATAAAAATAAGTACATTTATGAAAACGACAGAAGTAAATAACAAGATTATCGGCAGACGTTGCAAGTGCATATTTACGGGCTTATATAAACGGGGGTTATCGAGGACACCACAGAAGATAAATATACGGTCAGCGTGAAAGTACGTTTCGACACGCCGCACCAGTGGGGTGATGAATTTTATTCCTATGACTGGTCTTTCGGACGTAAGGCAGACGATTCCGGCTCTTTGAAGTATTTGGAACTGTTGCCGGATAAAACAACATTCGATGCAATGATAGTTACTTTCGGCGACCCCATCGACACGCTGGACGGTATTTTTGAGGACGTGAAAACATGGGGTGTCTGTTCCCTGAAAGGCTGGATAGACAGCTACGAAAGCACCCGTTTCACTCCCATAGGCACAGATAAGGCAGTGATAACAAGTGAATATAATATGGAATGTGTAAAAGAGTGGTTGGAACATAACACACCCATAAAGAACATTATAATCGGTTAATGAAGAACGGCGGCAAATGCCGCCGCTACTTTCTTTCTGTGAGCCGAAGCGGACAAAGAAAGATAGCAAAGAAACCTATTTTCCGGACAGATTTTATTAGTTTTTTCTATTTTTAATAAACTCTTGTATGTGGTCGGGGAACTTTTCTTCAAAATATTCAAAAACCAAAGGATTTCCAGTCAAATACTGGCTTGTTAATTCCGTCCAATCATCTATGCTGATTAATCCATTAACTTTAAATAGTTTTAAAGATAAAGTTTTTAGTTGTGAGCTGTTTTTGTTATTGTGATTAAAATCGCTATCACGTCTTTGGTAATATTCATCACTTGTATAAAAATGAATTGCTCCGTCAAAATGTCTGAATGTATTTTTATTCATATCGAACTCCGCATGTAGATATTTGGTCGGGAAAAAATCTTTCCCATTTCTTGATATCTTACATTTTTCACTCTTAAATTCCTCTGCTTGAAATGTCTTGATTCCATTTTTTGATGACCATTTAATATCAAGAGCATATGTGTCACCAAAAAAGAATTCTATTTCAAATGAATTTAAATCTAATGGTGGTCTTAATTTTACTACACCATCATCTATATCTTTGATTGTTTCTTGAAATTTAGCACCATACCAAGTGTCAAATTCCATATACATAGTATTGTCTACATTTATTCGCACCCTATCAGAGTCAATAGCAATGTGTTTTTGAATATCTTTTTTATTAAATTTCCAAAAAACATCAATAAATCTTGGAGCAAAGTTGCAATTGTCATGATATCCACGTCTAAAATATGGGTGAGCCATAACCATATATTTATCCGAATAGTAATAACCAGAGGCAAATGGCTTCATTTGATACTCACTTTCTAATAAGTTCATACCAACTAAGTTTTCTTTATCAGGAATAATTTTTTCATTTAACAAATAAACAATATTTGGATATTTCGCAATTATTCCAATAGTTTGAATATAATCAAAATTTGCTTTTGTTAGATTTATTTGTTTGCTGTTGCAATATTTGATAAATTCGTCAATAATAACTGAATGTTTTTTCAGTTCTTCCATTTTTTCTTCGTTCTGGTATTGCAAATAACGATTTAGTCTTTCATTATTCATAATTTAAGTATTTGAATATATAGCTTAATACTGGAGACTTCTATTTATTTATACTTTTTACTTTGAGTGACTCTCTTTCAACATATTGTTTTAAGTGATCCTTTGAATATTTTTCCAATTTAATAAATAGCTCAAAATAAGTTCTTAGAGAATCTTTATAAATCATTAAGTTATCATGTCGATGCTTTGCCGTTAAAAGCATACTTTTGTCATATGACATCATTTCTTGATGAAAACCATGAGTTTGAATATCTGTCAGTATCCTTAATAATTCAACATCCAAAAATGCACTTTTTTCAAGTACAATCTTTATGAAATAGTCTATACTGTGGACATATTTAATCATTACACCAAAAAAATGTGGTATTGGTGTGAATCCTGGTAACACAGGCTTGTCTTTATCAATTTCATTCGGGTTTATTTTCGAACAAATTATTTTAAGTTCTTCCTCATTAGGGTATATTTTAGTGTTTCTATCATAAATGCTTGTTTCAAACGGAAAATATTCTAACCCAGACTTACTTCTCATTGAATAGCAAAAATATACACAGTTATTCATTGCAACAAAAACATAATCTGCAATAAATGGCAATATTACTCTCTCGTCTTGTTTTGATTTAAAAACATAAATAACAATATAGAAAATATAAGAAGTAATATATGCCATTGATATGTTTTCAACAAGCCTGTTAAATTTATCCGCATTTTTAAAAAATGTTGTAGTGATATACAAATCTTCAAAAAAGTTTATCCAAATGACAACAATAAATGCGATAATAAATAAAAGATTGATTATTAGTTTGTACATTCTCATGATTGAATGATATAATGTTAAATATTATACTTCGTGTTAATTATAAATAGGCTTTTTATGTCTATTTTCTGCAAAATTAATCACAAAGAAACACTCAGCAAATTTTTGTAGAGTGTTTCTTAACACATTCATTCAAAAAGGATTATTTATTTTCCTTGCTACTGTCGTTGTTGAACGAGAAAGTCAGTTGAATGAGCGTCCCGAAGCTATCCTGAAAATACACATCTACCGTTTGTTGGTCGGTCGATGCGGAAGTATAATAAAGCCGGAATGTTTCACTCGGAAGCGGGTACAGGTCATTCGGAAGTAAAACCGTCCCATCGGACATTTGCAATGTTCCCGCTCCGTCCGGTTGAAAATAGCGGATGAAGTACTCTGTTTCTTCATAGCGTCCATCCCGGTGAAGCTGACACCTGATTTCCGCCGTTTCACCTACCTTTAATTTTTTCGGCACTGGCATCGTTTCAATACTGAACGGGTAAGACTGCTGTATATCCACGTTGTCATTACACGCACCCACCAATAACAAGGTAGCCACTATGTAGCACCCTGTTAGCATCTTATAAATTACATTTCTCATATACATTATATATAATAGGTTAGTTTATCACATTATTATCTTTAGACCGATACCGAACTGTGTATGGAACTTTCCAACGGAAGAACCGAACAGGCATCTTTCCCGTGCGTTAATCAGGAATACCATCCGGTCAGTAATATAACTCTCCAGTTCCAGCGTCAGCGCACCGCCATAGACAAAACCGTCCTTATCGGTCAGGGTCGAACCATCGGGCAGCAGCTTGTCACCCCAATTACTTGTTTCGTACCCGGCAAGGGCAGACAAGCCCAGTGAAAGAAAAAAGGTTTTCTTCCGGTCGGAAAGGAAATTTAGGTAGTAACCGCCCTCACCTGTAAACTGACTGACTGGTATCTGCAAATCTTTGTAGGGGTAATGCTTTTCGAGGTATTCCTCGCCGATAACCCACCTGTTCCCGTTTTTAGTATAGGTGGAAAGAGCCGCCCCGAAGTAATAAGCGAAATCGCTTTTACTGTTCCAGTGAACGCCGTCTGCCATGCCGCCCGTAACCTGCAAGCCTTTCATTCCCGGCAGACATCTTTGTGCGTGTGCCTGGTTGAAAGTCAGGCACAGCACAAAAAGGGATATAATACAACATATCCTTTTCATGTTTATTTGATTTTAAGTTCGTTAATCACTTTGGCTGCCACTATATCCGAATTTTCCACCCGGATAGTTTGGTGTCTGCCCCCGTTCTTTTCCACCAGTTCGATAACTAATATCTTATCGTCAGGGATAGTGAACTGCGGAACGGTGTACACGGTGCGGACGGTACTTTTGCCACCGATAACCAGTATCTCGTTATAGCTCCGTACCGGGTCAATCACTGTTTCCTGAATAGCCGTTCTTTTGGCTACTTTCTTATCCACAATCTTGAAACGGATAAAATCGGTATCAAACGGCACGTTTGAACTGTTCTTTACCTGTGTGTGGAAGTAGAAAAGCCCGTTATGCGAATAAATGCCCTTTACCAAGAACTGCACCCCGAAACGCTTGCATCCCAAATGCTTTATTTCCCGGTCATTGTTCTTGTAGATGGACTGCATAATCAGCTTTACCAAAAGCGGGCTTTCGCTGCCCAGTTCACGGAAATAGATGTTCATCCGGGTATGGCTGAAATCCGTTGTGTCCTCATTCTCCAAGAAGTCTTTCATTCCGATGTTCAGCATTTCCGGTTCATGTGCGTACTTTGCATTAAAGGAATAAAAACTGCCATCCTCACAGATAACGGAAAAATTGGTTTCACCGGGAAAGCCCTCTGTCGTAGCCTTGACCCTGACAACATTTTCCGCCCCGTCCGCTTTTCCGGCAATAATGTAGTTACTGCCTAAATCCACGTACTTAACGGCAGACGGGAAAATGATATGTACCGTTTTGGCGAATGTCACCTGTACGCCGTAAGGTGTCACCATTTGGCGGTAAGGCAGTTTCTTTGTAATGCCTTGATACAAATCGTTACTTTGTGCTTTCACGGAAACCACGCCCATGATAAGAGCGAATAAAATCATTAACTTTTTCATTTGGATTGAAATTTTTATGGTTGATAATTGATAAATAGATTATTGCTGTTTGGCGTAAAGCATCACCTGATAGTTCGCTTTCAGGTGTACTTTTACCGTTTTGAACTTCTTGGCGAGGTATTGCGAGCCGCCCTGCATCACGCCCCTTGTAATATCCATTGCGACCTGCTGCCCGGCACTTTGCGCAAAGGAAATGCTCGTACCCAGTCCCGCACCAATGTTTGCCATCGCTTCTTTGACTGCTTCCTGTTCCAGTGACGAGGGAACGGAAAGCCCCTTTTGCCCGTCACTGTCGTACACGGCAAGTTCCACCGGAATGATGTTACCCGCGTATTCAAGCGAGGAAACCAGTATATCGAGCCGTTCACCCTGCACTTTGGCACTTCCCGTTACAAGGCTGTTTTTCGGGACAATCACATTCCCCGCCTGTAACGGTTCTAACAGCCGGAGCTTGACGGTCTGCCCGTCCATAAGTGTTTGGTCGTTATGAACACACGCCCGGATAGTGTTCTTTCCCATCGAATAACCACTGCCGACCGCCGTATTAAACCCGTAATTGCGTGGCTTGCTGTATTCGGCGATAAATTCGGCGTTGCTCATAGGTTGCTGCAATCCTGAAACCGTCCTGTCCGATACCGATTTTACAGGTGTGGCATTTCCTTTGCTCTGAACAGGTGCGGACGGTGCGACCTGTGCAATCTGTCCCGGTTGCGGTGGTACGCTTTGCCCGTTCTGTCCGTTCATGTATTTTGCCGCCAGTTCGTAGGATTTTTCCATAAGAGCCACCTGTTCATCCATGCTGCCCGCACCGTTTTCTTTCGCATCGAGCCGGGCAGCGAGTTCTTCCACCTGACGTTTCAGTTCCTCTTTTTCCTTGTCCTCTTTCGGCGTTTCGTAGAAACTGCCTAACTGACGGTTCATATCCCGGTAAGCTGCCGCCGAAGATTGGATAGAGGAACGGCTATTGTTCGGCGCACCCGCCCCGAAGTCTATTACATTGGTTTTCGGTTTTTCCGCCGGAGCATCATCTATCAGGGTCAAATCTTCCCCGTTCCCGTTTTCCTCTCCCAGCGAAAAGGCAAAATCCTGTAAGGAGCGCATTTTGTCCGCCTGTTTGTTCTCCATTTGCTCCTGTTCGTAGGCTGTCTTTTTATCGCTGATTATCCCGTCCCCTTTGGGTTGCGGAATATCGGCGTTAAATCCGCCCACGTTTTCCACCTTTGCTTCGTCCTTATCGGACGGTGCAAAAATCAGGTACATAGACCCCAAGAAAACCAGTCCCATAAGCGGGTAAACCAGCATCTTTTTTCGTTGCTGTATCTGCTGTGGGGTCAGTTCCTTTTTTTCCTTTACCTGTTTTTCAGGTTCTTTCTTCCTGTCCGTTTCCGGTGCGGGAACTTCATTTTTCACTTCTTTTTCTTCCATTGTCTGACTGATTAAAAATGTTCGTACTGTCTTTACCTTGTAGCTGCAACTGCCTGATGTGTTCTATCCGTATGGTTTCGCCATCCTCTTTTCCTATCCGGTAAATGGATGATACCGTAAAGTAGATGGATAGCCCGCCGAAGAACAGGAGCATAAGCAAGATTACCGCCAGCCTTATTTCCGGTGTCATGCGCCTGCACAGGCGGCGGAGTTTTTCATCTGCCCAGTCCTGCACATGGGTAATTACCTGATTCACCGGAGAGAGAATTTTCCGTATCATGGCTTACCGCTTTATGGTGTTCAAATCCTTGTTTTCCGTTATCTCGAAACTTTCCATCATAAAGCCGTGCGGGTTATTATCACTTCTTACGGCGTTCAATAACCGGCAACGGGTGACAAGGCTTCTTTCCGTCACGCTGCTTTCACGGATAATCATTTGGCGGGCATAGGTAGCCACCGCATACGGGTACACATCGAAATTGCAAGAAACGCTGTCTATCCGTATGGTCTGGCTGATATTGCCCGAAATGATACGGTTGTAATATCCCTTTTCCGAGAGGTCACGGTAATAGTTAAATGCGCTCTTATCAGCGAGGAACAGCGACCGTTTGATATTGCTTTCGATAGCGTTCTTATCCGGTGAGAGCGTGAAAAAGAGTTCGTGAAAACGCTTCACGTGTTCCCTTGCTTCGACCGGACGGTTTTGTGTCAGGTCTTGCGAAAGCGCAAGCATCAACGATTTGCCACCGTCCAGCACATAAATCTTCTGCCGTTGCGCTTCGGCAAACGTGTAGGAGTTCCAAACGGCATAACCCGTTATCAGGGTACACATAACGACAAACACGATACCGAAAAGCCGTATCTGTTTGAAACTGGTTTCAATATTCTTTAAACTTTTAAATTCCATCTTGATTTTTAATTATTGGTTACTTTTGATTAGTTTACCGCCGACCCTGCCGCCAGCGTTCCCGGTAGCTGCTCCGGCTACCGCACCGACACCGCTACCTGTTTTGTTAGCTGCACTGTTTATATTCCGGCTCATGTTGCCCATTCCGCCCGCCTGAATAATCCAGTTCGATACGGTGGGAATGGTGAAGTAACCGATGATACCGATTATCGTAAAAATTATGTACACGCTGTTACTTCCGTCCGGTATAAAATTGGGGTCTGATAGCTCCTGAATATCTTTCTGCAACATAAGCACCTGTATTCGGGCAAGTATGGAACTGAACAGGTCTGAAACGGGTAGCCACAGGTAAACGGAAATGTACCTTGTTATCCATTGGGTCAGTGTCGCCTGAAAGCCATCATATACACTGATGGCAAAGGCTATCGGACCCAGTATGGAAAGGACAATCAAGAAAAAGGTTCGGATGGTGTCTATCACAAGGGCTGCCGATTGAAAGAGCAGTTCCAAAAGTTCCCTGAACCAATCCCGGACGGATTGCTTGATATTGTGGGCTGCCCTATCCATGTACATACCGCCCATTGTGGCAATATCTTTGGCAGACCATCCCAATTCGTCAATCTGTTTATCAAATGCTTCATCCGAAACAAGGTAAGCCGTTTCCGGATTACGCACCATCGCTTCATATTCCAGTTTGTCCTTTTGTTCCCGGTAGGCGTTCATATCGAAAGTTTGCGTTTCGAGCATATTGTTACACCCCTTGACTACTGGCGACATCACGCTGTTAATCGTACCCAGTACGAATGTGGGGAAGAACATAATACAGAAGCCTATTACAAAGGGACGGAGCAAAGGGTAAACGTCTATCGGTTCGGCACTGGCGAGCGACTGCCATACTTTGGCAGCCACATAAAACAAAGCCCCCAGTCCCGCTATTCCTTTGGCTACCCCTGCCATGTTCCCGCATAGCGGCATCATTTCCGTATATAAGCTACGGAGTATCTGATGCAGGTTATCAAATTCGATTGCTAATAACATATCTTTGATTTATTTGAAGTTACCAGTAACGTTCATCCGCCGAACCATAAAGAGCCATTACCCGGTCGGTGTCCTTTTTCTTTTTCGCCCGTAGGTAGGAAACGGAAATATTTTTGCGGGTATAATAACTTACCAAGTCCCGGTAGTTTTTGATGGCGTTATACGTCCGGTCGATAACGTCCATCCGTTCCTTGTCCGACATGGAAAGCCCGTTGATGTTCACCACGCTTTTCATTTCTTCCAGCACATCGGAACTTTCCTGCAACAGTTGGGTATAGCCGTAGGCAATGGCGGAAAGTTCGTCCGGCGTATAGTTTTCATCCGAAAGCATCTTCTGAAAACTGTTCACGTAGATGTCGGAAATCTCCCCGATAAGCAGGATAGACTTTTGCACTTTCCGTGCATCTTTGACAAGGTTATGCACTGATTTTAAGGCATCGTAGTATTCTTTACCCTGTTGGTAAATCTTTACGGTTTCTTGAAAGTTCTTTATCATATTCTGTGCGGTGGATGATGTCTGCACGATGTTTTTTGACGCATTAATAATCCCTTGCGCCAAATTGCCGGGGTCACTCACCACCCATTGTGCGTTTGCCCGAACAGCAAACAAACTGCCTATTACAAGCAGCATTATAATCTTTGTTCTCATACGCTTATTTCTTTATGGATTGGTTACTCCGTTTGTATTCTCCGCTGGGTGAAAGCAGAATCCGGTCGTTCTTCTTGTCGTAGGTCAGCAGAACGGAAAGCCCGGTTTCGATGAACAGGTTTCCGTCCTGTTCTGAAATCTCATAGGTTTCCGTTTGGATAGTCCCCCGGTAGGTCTTTCGATAGGTCGTTACCCGGTAATGCCCGTTTTCCTCAAAGAGAGAGAACGCCGGACGGTTCTTTACGCTTACCCAGTCGCCACGCATCGCCCTAAGACGGTCGGCGTTCGTTTCTTTACAGGAGGAAAGCCCCAGTAACAAGGTGCATAACAGCACCGGAAACAGCATTTTTAAACGTTTCATACTGAATGATTATTAAATTGTTAATTGATTATTTTTCGGGATTGCGCTTGCTTTCGGCAAGCCGTTTGATAGCCAGTTCGAGATTTCCGCCCAGCTTTTCGGACAAGGCGAAAAGTTCCATCTTTTCCGTTTCTTCCGTTGTGAACGTGTAATATTCTTCCAAACTCACTTCTGTGGCGTAAACGGCTGACTGTGTACCGCCTAAGCCTATCCAAACTTCCTTGTATTTCCGGTTCGGATGGTTGGCAAGATTGATGGAAAGCACCTGTGAACGTTCCTTGTCGGTCAGTCCCAAAAGGTTCTGTATGCTGTCGAATTTATTCAAATATTTACGCTGGTCGAGCAGTATCTTACAATCCGAATTGTTTATAATGCTCTCTTTTACAATGGGGGAAGATATAATATCTTCCACTTCCTGTGTGACTACAATCGCTTCACCGAAATACTTTCTGACGGTTTTATAGAGGTACTTAATGTAGTCCGCCATGTTCGCCGATGCAATCGCTTTCCACGCTTCCTCAATTAATATTAGTTTCCTGATACCCTTTAATTTACGCATCTTGTTTATGAAAACTTCCATGATGATAATCGTAGTAATCGGAAATAAAATTTTGTGGTCTTTGATATTATCCAACTCAAAGACAATGAAGCGTTTATGCAACAAATCAAGCTCTTTGTCGGAGTTCAGCAGGTAGTCGTATTCGCCCCCTTTATAGTAAGGTTCTAAGACATTCAGGAAATTGTCTATATCAAAATCCTTTTCCCTGACGTTCTTTTCTTGCAGGTGTTCCCGGTAATCGGTTTTCACATACTCGTAGAACGTATTGAAACAGGGAGTAACTGAACTGTCCTTTGTAATCAGTTCGATATAGGAACTTATGGCGTTCGACAAAGCCACCTCTTCCGCCCGTGTAGGTGCTTCATCATCCCTTTTCCACAGGGTCAGGATAAGTGTTTTGATACTCTCTTTCTTTTCAATATCAAATACCCCATCTTCCACATAGAAAGGATTGAACGCTATCGGGTTTTCTGTGGTATAGGTAAAGTAAATCCCATCTTCCCCGTGCGTTTTCCGGTTTATCATTTCACACAGACCTAAATAACTGTTTCCGGTATCGACCAGCAGGACGTGCGCATTTTGTTCGTAATACTGGCGCACCATGTGGTTGGTAAAGAATGACTTGCCGCTACCACTCGGCCCAAGTATGAACTTGTTGCGATTGGTAATGATACCTTTTTTCATGGGCAGGTCTGATATGTCGATGTGCAACGGCTTTCCCGTGACCCTATCCACCATCTTGATACCAAAGGGAGAAAGCGAACTTTTATAATTCGTTTCTTCGGTGAACAGGCAAAGAGCCTGTTCTATAAAGGTGTAGAAACTTTCTTCCGCCGGGAAATCCGCCTGATTGCCGGGTATTCCCGCCCAAAACAGGGTCGGCGTGTCGGTGGTGTTGTGGCGTGGTTTGCACTCCATAAGTGCGAGCTGTGACCCCACATCATTTTTAATGTGTTTAAGTTCGTCCCGGTTGTCACTCCACGCCATGATATTGCAATGGCAACGGACGGAGATAAGCCCCTGTGAATGTGCTTCATTCAAATATTCCTCTATCCAAGACTTGTTTATCTGATTGGCACGGCTGTATTTGGAAAGGGAGTGCATATTGCGAGCCATCTTTTCAAACTGTTTCAGGTTCTCCGTATGGTCGTCAATGAAGATATACTGGTTATAGATATGGTTGCAGGAAAGCAACACCCCAACCGGAGAAGCGAACGACAATCTGCAATCGCTCCGGTCTGTGGATAACTTTTCATAGCGGGTATCTGTTCCCACCTTGCCCGGCATATCTTCCGCATCCGAAAGGGTATGCAGGCAAAGGATATTGTCGCCAATCTTCATTTCGTCAGCACCCAGTGAAATATCTTTCAATGTGGTGGTGTCCGTTTGCGAGAGTGAAAAGTATTTCTCCACGATACCCGCCGTTTCCCTTGTTCCGGTGATTTCGTCCGAGTTCAGGCGGGTAAGGGTAATGAAACCGCTATCGTTCATAATGCTTTCAAACTGCCCCACCGCTTCGAGGAACTTTGTAACCGTTTCCTTGTCCTTTATCTCTTTGGGGACAAGGAAGCCCCGGCAAAGGGTGGAAAAATTACTCTGCATCCGGCTGCGTTCCTTTGTCGTTTTCGTCAGGAACAGGTAGCAGGTATGATTTAAGAACGGTCGTTCATTGAAATGCCGTTCAAAGGAACGGGAAAGGAAACTCAAATCATCCTTTTGGATGTCAGGCGCATAGTTTTCTTTGATGAACCAGTCCTGTTTGTGTACGATGCTGTAATCGGGCAGCACCTTTACCGCCTTGTTCCAAGCGGAATGTATCGCTTCGTATTCGGCTGCCGTGACGGTGAACAGTTCGGGCAGTTCCACCCGGAACGCCACCGTTATGTCGGCATCTTTGGAAACGATGCACCCGTTTTCCACCGTGAACAGTGGAAACTTGTTTTCCAGCGTGGTAGCTTTTAATATATTTCTCATTTCGATACTTGTTTCTGATTTTTAGTGAATAATTGGGATATGGCTTTTCGGTTGATGATATGGAAAGGGTGGTTTTTGCGTGCGGACAATTTCATTAACCCGTGTGTCCCGTACTTTTCATTTAACCGGAATGTGAGCCATACAAGCAGCGTTGCCGAAGTAACGCCGAAGATGATGCACACCCACTGGTTAATGCCTACCATGTACATGATGATGAAAAGCACGAACAGGGCTAACAGCCCGCCCGCAAAAATGAAAAGATACTGACTTTTCAACCCCCGAAACTCAACTGGCTTGCCTATCCCCCTGTTAATCGGATAGTCTGCCATAGTCCGTTCTTTTAGAGGAAGAATGAACGTAGGATAGTGGCAGCGACAATCAAAAAGATACACGCACCGAACCACGAAGCCGCCGTTTTACTGGTGTCAGGGTCGCCCGAAGAAAATTTACCATAGACTTTTACGCCGCCAATCAAGCCAACCACCGCACCGATGGCGTAAATTAATTTTGTCGCCGGGTCGAAATAGGATGTTACCATGTTGGTAGCTTCTGTAATACCCGCCATGCCGTTACCTTGTGCAAACGTAGCGGATGCAGCCATTAGAGCGACTGCCGAAAAGAGAACTTTCTTTTTCATTATAAATACATTGATTTTTAAATTGCCGGACGGTTGGATAGTCCGCCCGGCGGAGTGATTAATAATTGATATTTTTGTGGTTGCGGGGAGTGTTCCCCGTGTTCGGAAAGGTTTGTCTTAACCGTAATCTCTTTGTTTCATCATCTTATTATTTAAAGTTTACCATTAAAGAAAATCGTTCATGTCAAAATCTGCCATTTCATTACTTCCGGCAACCGGGACGGTGGCGGGCATGGGTATCTCATGCTTTTGTAAAAGTTCCGCCACTCGTGACCTGCCCCCGTTTATCTGCTCCACCAGCGAATGAAACAGGTTTGTTTCCGTCCGGCAGATGGTTTGAACGGCTTGCCGTTCCTCTGTGTCGGATGCTTGTTTTATCTGAATGACCTGAACCATTTGCGCCAGTTCACCCAGTGTGATACCTTGCGCCATTTCCGGTTCACCGTCACCCATGTAGCAGGCGATTTCTTCCGCTTCGATTTCATCCGCCGAAACGTCCGTTTCTTCCACATTTTCTGCTTCAAATTCCATTTCAAATTCGGTTTCAATCGCTTGCACAGCAGGTGTTTCTGTTACCGTTTCATCGCTTTGCGGGACAAATATAGAAGCATTATCAACCCCTTTTGAAAGGTGTCCTAAGATGTCCCCGTTTGTCCTCATTTGTCCCATCCGGTAACGGCTTGCACCTACAAGACAATCCCCGTTTCCGGCTTTCACGGTCGGTTTACTTTCCGGCTGTTCCGGCTGCTTTTTCCCACCCGTGAACCATGTTTCCAAGCTATCCCGGTATCGCCATAAAAGAACGGCATAATACAGGAGTGTTCCGATAATAAACCATTTCAACATATCAAAATGGCTTTTCAAATTTGCTTTCGTACAGTTCGTTTATCTCGTCCTGAAACTGGTCAAAATGCCGGAGCAGGATATTTTCTACATAGCTGCTGACGGTTGCCTTGCGTCCGCCGATAACGGTTACTATCTTCATTAGCTTTTCGTGGGTAGTACGGCTGACATATAACGGCTGGCGGTCGGTCAAGTCCACCCGCATGAAATAGGTTTCCCGGTAATCGCTCGGAGCGTTCTTTTTCCGGCGGGCAGGTTCTTTCACTGCTTTTTCTTCCTTTGGTTCTGCCTTGATTTCTTCCTTATTCACCGTTTCCGGCTTATCCGGTGTTTCCACTGTTACCGATGGTGTTTCCTGTTTTTTCACGAGCAAGCCCTGTGAAATAATCTCTTTCATAAAATCCTCGTCAATTTGCGGTTTCCCGCCGCTTTGCTTTGCCATATCATTACAATTTAATAAGGTATGCGATTTCAGTTATCAGTTCTTCCATGTTGCTGCCCTTTACCAGCCGTTTGTCCGCCGGGAACAGCGTAGAACGGAACACGGTTTTACGCTGTGCATCCAGTTCTTTTTTAAACCTTTTGGTGTCCGGGATAAATACTTTCATAAGGGGTAGTTCCAGTTCCCCGATGGTCTGTTCATACAGGGTGTAGAGGTCTGTTTTTTCCCGTCCATCTACCATGTTCCAAAACAGGTGCAGTCCTTTCAGTCGGCACGCTTCATTCTTTACCAGCAGTTTGTCGATAGCCACCGCAAAGGAAAGGCTGCTTTCCAATACCACCCGGTCGGCGGCAATGGGAGTAAAAATGTAGTCCACCCCTGAAAGGGAGTTGATAACACCCTCACTATTCACTGTTCCGGGCAAGTCGAAAAAGACCACATCATAATCCGACCCGGCAGACGCAAGAAATTCATCCGCCGTTTTTATCGCTTCGTCCGGCGAACTGCAAAGTACCGGGTACGCTTTCTTTCCCAGTGCTTTGAACTGACTGAAAGCAAGCTGTTTGTAATACTCATCACCGTTCACCTGTTCGGCATCCCGTTTGCGCATGGCACTGATACTGTGCTGCGGGTAATCGCAATCCACGACCGCCACGTTATACCTTTTGAGATAATACAGGTAACTTGCCACCAAGACGGTGAACGTTGTTTTGCCGACCCCGCCCTTTTGGGTAGAGAAAGCCACATACAAGGTTTCTTTCTTCATTGTAATAATTCTTTTTTGTGATACATCTTTATTTCATTCCATCCGTACAGATTGACGGATGGTTTTCTTTCGTTCCATGTTGAAAGTTCGAAAGCCGGAATGATTGTTTTCTTTCTGCAAAGACAGCCTGTTTCCTTTCTTGCTTCTTTGTTTTCATTCATTCCACAAAGACAGCTTGTTTTCTTTACAGACAGTTTGCTTTCCCGATTGAATGACAGTTTTCTTTCAATCATTCCATCCGGTTTGCTTTCCTGCTTTCTTGAAAGATTGCAATCTTGAAATCTTGTTTTCAAGTTTTCAAAACCGCTTTCTTTCTGTCTACTTTCCGTTACATATATCCATCTATCCATATTGCTTTCTTTCTTAAATCCGGGACAAATAAACGTAGAAAAACAACCCCTTTTGAAAGGTGTCCTCAAATGTCCTCGTTTGTCCTCATTTGTCCTATAACCCGCTATTTCACAGCATTTTTAATACCCGTTACTTTGCAACCGAAAGGTATCGGTCAGGCTAACCAAGCCCCCGCCACCGGGAGCGTTCCAATATCCGCTAACCCCAATCCGTCCGTAGGTGGATTTTTATTTGCACTGGCAAATAGCAAGGTGTGTTCTGCGCTGCTTGAAATTCTTTCAGCAGCTTTGAACGCCTTGCCCGGACGAAGCCGGGACATGGTCACTCCGAAGTCGTAACCCTTAAAAAAAAGAAGTATGAAACAGAAAAATGAAAATGCGCCCCGTTCGGGTGGCGCAGGACGAAAGCCCAAAGCAGACCCGGCAGTGTTCCGGTACTCTGTCAGCTTTAATGCGATAGACCACGCCCGCTTTTTGGCATTGTTCGACCAATCCGGTATGCGCACGAAAGCGCATTTTATTACCGCCCGCATCTTCGGCGAACCGTTCAAAGTGATTAGAATCGACAAGGCGGCAGTCGAATATTATACCCGGCTGACCGCTTTATATTCCCAGTACAGGGGAATTGCCGCGAATTATAATCAGGTGGTAAAGGCTCTCAATACCAATTTTTCAGAGAAGAAAGCTCTCGCTTTTCTCTATAAACTGGAAAAGGCAACAATGGAACTTGCCGACCTGAACCGCCAAATTATTGAACTGACCCGTGAATTTGAAACAAGATGGTTGCAAAGATAAGCGTAGGCAGTTCCCTGTTCGGTGCGCTTTCCTACAACCAAAACAAGGTGGATGAAGAGCAGGGAAAGGTACTTTTAAGCAACCGGATGTTTGAAAGCGAGGATGGAAATTTCAGCATCCGGCGATGTATGGAATGTTTCGATATGCACCTGCCCGCAGACCTGAAAACGGAAAAGCCGATTATCCATATCTCCCTGAACCCGTACCCGGACGATGTGCTTTCCGACAGTCAGCTTGCGGATATTGCCCAAGAGTATATGGATAAATTGGGGTACGGCAACCAGCCGTACATGGTGTACAAGCACGAAGATATTGCAAGACATCACATCCATATCGTTTCCATCCGGGTGGATGATACGGGCAAAAAGATAAACGACAAGTTCGAGCATATCCGCAGCAAACAAATCACCCGTGAACTGGAACAGAAGTATGGGCTGCATCCGGCAGAGAAGAAACAGGCACCCGAACGCCCCGAACTTAAAAAGGTGGATTACCGGGCAGGGGACGTAAAGCACCAGTTATCCAATACGGTGAAAGCCCTTGCCAACAGTTACCGTTTCCAGAGTTTCACCGAATACAAAGCTCTGCTATCTATATATAATGTACAGGCAGAGGAAGTGAAAGGGGAAGTGAACGGCAAACCCTATAACGGCATTGTCTATTCGGCGACCAATGACAAAGGAGAAAAGCAGGGAAACCCGTTCAAATCTTCCTCTTTGGGCAAGTCGGTAGGTTACGAAGCTATCCAGCGACACATCCAGAAATCCACAAAGGACATTCAGGACAAGAACCTGAAAGAGCGCACCCGCCGGATGGTTGGCGCAGTGATGAAATCCGCCCATAACCGTAAGGAACTGGAACAAGAACTGAAAAAGAAAGGCATAGATGTTCTTTTCCGGCAGAACGATACAGGCAGGATATACGGTGTAACATTCATCGACCACGAAAGCCGTACCGTCCTGAACGGTTCACGGTTGGGAAAGGACTTTTCCGCCAATGTGTTCAACGACCTGTTTTCCGGCTCCCGTACTTTGACGGGAAACAGCAAACAGGAAACGCAGGAACGCACGCCGGAATTTAACCCGACCGGACACATTGAAAATACAGGCAAAACCATTGCGGGACTATTCAGCCTGTTATCCGGTGGGAACGATACGCCACCCGACAACAGCCAAGTTCCGCTACCCAAGAAGAAAAAGAAGAAGAAACAAAGACGAATTTAGTAATCCTAAAAATTTCAATTATGCAGAATGAAGATGATTTGAGAGGTCTTGCAAAGGTCATGGACTTTATGCGGGCAATCAGTATTTTATTTGTAGTGATAAATATTTACTGGTTTTGTTACCAGTCGTTCCGGGAATGGGGTATCAATATCGGGGTAGTCGATAAAATCCTGCTGAACTTCCAGCGTACTGCCGGGCTGTTCTCAAATATCCTATATACCAAACTTTTTTCAGTGGTATTCCTTGCGCTTTCCTGTTTGGGTACAAAGGGAGTGAAAGAGGAAAAAATCACATGGAACAAGATTTATGTATTCCTGACAATCGGTTTTATCCTATTCTTTCTGAACTGGTGGTTATTGGTTCTACCGTTGCCATTGGCAGCAAACACGGCATTGTATATCTTTACCATGACCGCCGGGTATCTTTCATTATTGACTGCCGGAGTATGGATTTCCCGCCTGTTGAAAAACAACCTGATGGATGATGTATTTAATTTAGAGAACGAAAGTTTCGCACAGGAAACACGCCTGATAGAAAACGAATATTCTATCAATCTGCCGACCCGTTTCTACTATAAAAAGAAGTGGAACGATGGATGGATAAACATTGTAAACCCGTTTAGGGCAAGCATGGTATTAGGCACACCCGGTTCGGGAAAGTCCTATGCGATAGTCAATAATTACATCAAACAGCAAATTGAAAAAGGTTTTGCTGTTTATATTTATGACTACAAATTTCCCGACCTTTCAGAGATAGCTTACAATCACTTAATCAGTCATTTAGATGGGTATAAAGTGAAACCTAAATTCTACATGATTAACTTTGACAACCCACGAAAAAGCCACCGATGCAACCCGATAAATCCGGTATTTATGACGGACATATCGGACGCATACGAAGCCAGTTATACCATCATGTTAAATTTGAATCGCAGTTGGATAACCAAACAGGGAGATTTCTTTGTGGAAAGCCCGATTATCCTGCTGGCTTCTATCATTTGGTTTTTGAAAATCTATCAGGGTGGTAAGTATTGTACATTTCCGCACGCCATTGAATTTTTGAACAAGAAATATGCCGATACGTTTACAATTTTAACCAGTTATTCTGAACTGGAAAACTACCTTTCACCGTTCATGGACGCATGGGAATCCAACGCTCAAGACCAGTTGCAGGGGCAGCTTGCAAGTGCTAAAATCCCGCTTTCCCGTATGATTTCACCCGCCCTGTATTGGGTAATGACAGGGGATGATTTTTCACTGGATATAAACAACCCGGAAGAACCTAAAATCTTAGTAGTAGGCAACAATCCCGATCGTCAAAATATCTATTCCTGTGCTTTGGGATTGTACAATTCCCGTATCGTGAAGCTGATAAACAAGAAGCACCAACTGAAAAGTTCCGTAATCATTGATGAATTACCGACCATCTACTTTAGGGGACTTGACAACCTAATAGCAACGGCACGAAGCAATAAAGTAGCGGTCTGTTTGGGCTTTCAGGATTTCAGCCAGTTACGCCGGGATTATGGGGACAAGGAAAGCAAAGTAATCGAAAATACAGTAGGAAATATCTTTTCCGGTCAGGTGGTTTCTGAAACGGCAAAAACGCTTTCAGACCGTTTCGGAAAGGTCTTACAAAAACGCCAAAGCATGACTATCAACCGGAATGATAAATCAACCTCAATCAGTACGCAGATGGATAGTTTGATACCGCCCAGTAAAATATCCAATCTTACGCAGGGTATGTTCGTGGGTGCGGTCAGTGACAACTTCGATGAACGCATCGAGCAGAAAATATTCCATTGCGAAGTTGTGGTGGATAATGATAAGGTGAACCGGGAAACAGCCAATTACAAGAAGTTACCCCAAATTATAGATTTCAGGGACGAGGAGGGAAACGACCGTATGCAAGAAGAAATACAGGCAAATTACAACCGGGTTAAGCAGGAAGTCCAGCAGATTGTTACGGACGAAATAGAACGGATAAATAATAAATCCTAGCTTACAATTCTTGATATAATAAATAAGAGGGTATCTGCAAAATCGCAGATACCCTCTTGTTACTATTCTTCAAAATTGATTACTTCATTATATATCGAGCTTTCCAATAGTGAGCTTCTTCCTCGACCTTGTACTCCCAATAAAAGAATTGCATATTTTGCCCTGGTTACAGCTACGTACATTCTATTATACCATGCATAATTCATGAAATGAGATGCATCGCCATTTATCGATTTCGAAGGAGGTACTCTTCCTTCATCAACACCTATAATAACTACAGCTTCAAATTCAAGTCCTCCGACATAATCAATTCCTCCCAGTATATACTTATTTCCTTCAAAAGCCATTCTTATCGTTTTAGAATCACTTCGGCTTTTTAGAACCTCAAATGCTTTGTGAGATGATTTTGCATAACTTTCAGCTTGCTTTAGTAAGAAATCAGTAGTTGTTATTATTAAAACATTTGATTTTAAACAGTTTTTTTCTTTACAATAAGTATCTGCCCAAATAAAAGCTTCTTCAATTGTTTTTTCATCATCGCTACATAATTTATATAATGGTCTTTCACATTTTCTTTCATCTTCTTTTGTAAAGTTAAATGAAGAATAATCCAATGGGTTTTCGAAATTTGTAAATAGTGTAACTCCAGAAGACAAAATATTAAATGCAAGTTGAACTATATCAGGAGAACTTCGAAATACAGTTCCAAATTTATGCTTTTCTTTTGTGTCTATATTAATGTTAAAAGTATTGCTAATAACTTGATCATCTACTCCCCAGTCTCCAACAGCCTGAGATTTATCTATTGCAAATATAATATTCGTTCGACAATCAGGCTTATTAATATAGTGAAATATAGAAAGCTCATTTATATTAAATAAATGGGTTTCATCAATAAAACAAGCATTATATCCCTCTCTATTAACCCTTCTACTCCAAATGGGAGTATTGATTTGTCCTAAAGCAGATAACACGATATCATCACTATCATACTGACCCACTCTCTCTAGGGATTTTTGATATTGATTAAAAATTAAAAACATAAAATTTTTATCAGCATCATTTTTAAGAGGAATAGAATATTTTGGACGGGCTAGTTCTTTGTATCTATCCCAAATACTACTCGCCCTTCCTTTTATCAAGACTGCAATTTCTTGTTGCATCATCTCCAAAAGATTTTCTTTAGGAGTGTGACTTAAGAAAGAAGAAAACTCAGGGGAACATATTATTTTAAAAGCAGTCCATTGTGACTTTAATACTTTATCTAAAGCTTCTTCTATATATAAAATTTGCATAGCTTTTGAATCACTTGCATCTTTATCAAGATATTCATTCTCTGTTATGCTATTTGTTCCTAAATGATCTGCACTCCATTCTTGCAAGGTTGTCACAAAAATAGATATATAAGGGCGAGTTCCATCTTTTTCTTGATAATCTTTAAAAGCAGACCAATTGTTTAAAAATATGTCAATAATTCTCTCTTTCGTTGCCAATGAATGAGTTACAAAAATAATATGATATTCCTCATTTTTCTCGATTTTTTCTTTTAATAGATGAATGCACTTTAATATCATAGATAAGGTTTTTCCCGTACCAGCTGCACCTTCTAATCTTTCAGCTCCACTTATTGGAGATGTGACAAATGACTTTTGATTTTCAGTTAAATAATATTGCCAATTATCATAACCTATTTTTGAATCAATTGACAAATTAAGAGCATTAAGGTCTGTAACAGCAAGAGCTGCTGATATTTTGGGTTCTAATGTGCTTAGTTGAGTAGGACTATACTGAAGTTTGTCTAGCTCTCCCAATGCTTTATTTAGATTCGTAAAAGAAACTTTCGCTTTATCATCATTTCCAAAGAAATACACTGTTAGATAATTGCGTTCTTTTCTATCTTGCTTGGAAGAATTACGGTCAATAAGTATTTTATTTACATCTTTAGTAGCAGTAAATGGGAATGGAAATACTATTGTCGTAGGTAAGCCAGGTAGTAATCGTTCACATGTTGCTACAGGAAGCTTTTCAAAATATCTGACAGCATATTTAACTGTCTTTTGAAATATTGATATTATTTGCTCCCTGCTGCTAAGCTCAAACCCTTTAAATGTAGACAGATCAAAAATTAATCCTTGTTTTTTGTCTAATTTGTGAGTATAGAAAAAGCATCCTTTTTCCGTTATCTGGAAAACAATTTTATTATGTTCCCAATAAGTTGAGGCTCCTTGTAATACGTCACAAAGCATACTACTTTCTAAGTATTCTGCACTTTGAAAAAAACGATCTGATGCAAATTCCACAATTGCATCGTATGTAATGAATATAAAATTCATGATGTTAATATTTCTAATGATTTATCAACTAAGTTATCAATAATATTATCTGTATCTAAGTCTTCTACGCCTACTCTACAGAAATTATAAGAGAATGATTGCAAAATATGCTCTATAAACGGTGACTTTATTTGAGAATTGATATAAAACAAATTATCTTTATTTTTCGATAAAGACAAATCGTTAAACTTTATCTCATCTTGTAACATTTCTTCCTCAAAAAGTCCTTTTGCAATCTTCATGGCTATGTCATATCTTATTCTTCTAACATCTCTAAGTAAAATTACTTTATATGGATATTTGTCAGAATTATTCCAGCTTTCTATAAAATAGAATGAATGAACATTTCCTTTTACCAAGTCTTTAATCAAGGTCTTGAGAATTCCTTTTTGCTGATTATCTAACAATGATTTTTTAAAGTTTTCCTCAGTCTGTAAACGATAGAGAAAATACTTTTCTTCAAACTCTTGATAAGCCTTTTCTTTTTTAATTAAAGTTTTTGCTACTTTAAGAATATCATCATCAGAAAGTCCAGTATCTAAAAAACCATCATTAACACCTACTTCTTTTAATTTATTGTTCAAGTATTTATGTAATCCCTCTATCCATCTTCTCTTCAAAACATTGCGAGCTTCGTTTCTCACCCAATCATCAATATTTATAATTGGTAAATAATGAATAGTCGAGACTTTTCCTTCATGAGCTAAGTCACATCGTGGAGTAATGACACATCCCCAAGCTTCACACTCAGGATAATCTTCAGCGATACATCCTGTGATGATTGATCCTTGATCTATTTGGCTATAGTTTTTTTTGATTTCAAAAATTTGTCTCATCCTTAATTGCAAATAACATTTTTCAACCACCTATTTATTATTCTGGTAAAATTACACTTTTTTTTAAATTGATGAAACTGTAGATTTAGGATTAACTTTTATTATATCAAAATTGAAACCATAGGCTTCTCTTAAATGGCTTCTTAAATTGGCACGAGACAAATGAAGCCAAACAGGGACTAATGAAGCCACCCGTTCCCAAATCCTTAAATATACTCTATTTCATCCTTACTTTTACTTCCGAAATTTTTATTTACTCACTAAAATTCAAAACATTATGGATGTAAACACAGCCAACCAGTCCACCACTGACGAACAGATGATGGATATTCTTCTTGTACTGGATAAGGAGAAAAAGACAATCAGCGCAGTAAAAGGCGTGGATGAAAACGGAGAACTCCAAACCGTACCGCCGGAGAACAACAGCGAACTACTGAAATTCGACCGTCACGGCGATTTCTTTTCCAACTTCTTTTCCAATATGATGAACCAGTTGAAGAACCCGACTCGCTTCAACTTCTTCAAAATCCCGAAGTTGGAACTTCCCAAAATCGAGCCGATAATCAGGGATAACTTCAACAACCCTACACCGGAAAATGAAGCGGGCATAGAGCGTTACCGGGTGACACCTGAAACCGTGAAGCAGGAAGCGAAGAAAGGACAGCAGGAAACCCAAACCCAACAACCACAGCAGCCAGCCAAAGAAACGGGAGCAACGGAGCAAGCACCGCAGCAACCCGACAAAAGCAAGTATTTGATTGACCCGGATAAAGTGGATTGGGAAGCCTTGAAGAATTTCGGTCTATCCAAAGAACAGCTTGAAAAGGCAAAGGTTTTAGAACCCATGTTAAGGGGGTATAAGTCGCCCGGAGCGTTCACCATTGCGGGTAACTACAATTCAGCCATTATGAAACTGGACGCACGTCTGTCTTTCCGGCATGACAAGGACGGGAATGTAGTTTTGGCGATACACGGCATCCGACAAAAGCCGGAACTTGAACGCCCGTTCTTCGGACATGAATTCTCCAAAGAGGATAAAGCCAATCTTCTTGAAACGGGAAACATGGGACGGATAGTAAACCTGAAAAACTATATCACGGGAGAAATGATACCCTCTTTCGTCAGTGTGGATAAGGTAACAAACGAACTGGTTTCCATGCGCGCAAGCAGCGTCCAAATACCCGATGAAATAAAGGGTGTCAAACTGAACAAGGAACAAAAGGAAGCATTACGGGAAGGAAAAGGGGTATTCCTTGAAAATATGATTTCCAACCGTAAAAATCCCTTTTCTGCAACCGTTCAGGTCAATGCCGACAAGAAAAGTCTGGAATTTATCTATCCCAATGCCAAACAGTCACAGGAGCAACGGCAGAAACAGGAACAGCAAAACAGCCTTGTCACCAGTGACGGTGTAACCATTCCCAAAAGCATTTCAGGAATAGAGCTATCCCGCCAGCAACAACAGGATTTAGTCAATGACAAGACCATCTTTGTTGCCGGACTGAAAGACAAGCGAGGGGTCGAATACGATGCTTATATTCAGGTGAATCATGATAAGAAGAAGTTAGGCTTTTACAGTGACAACCCCAGCTTTGACCGTTCTGCCATAAAAGAAATTACCCCCGCCAGCAAGAACCGTACACAGGTAGCGGTCAATTCGGAGGGCAAGACCAACGAAGCCACCAAGAAAGTGAAAGAACCTTTGAAAAAAGGTCAGGACAAGCCCACTGAAAAGCAGAAAACCAAGCAGGATAAAAAGGAGAAGCAGGAGCAGACGGACAAACCCAAACAAAGCAGGGGACGCAAAAGATGATAGCGGTGCTAATCCTTATCCCGGTTATCGGTTTCGCCCTGTTTATTTTCGCCTGTTACAAAACAAACTGGGAAGTCATAGACGAGCAGAACCGACAATATTATATAGATGGCTATCACATCTATTATGACCGGAAAATCCTAAGATAAAAAGAAGTGGAACAATTAAAATCAAAATTAGAATGATTGCAGTAATCGGAGAAAAACCAAGCGTGGCAAGGGATATTGCCCATATTTTAGGAGCGAATGAAAAACAGGATGGCTATCTTTCAGGTAACGGGTATCTCGTTACCTGGGCGTTCGGCCATCTTGTAGGTTTAGCAATGCCGGAAGCATACGGCATACAGAGTTTTCGCCGGGAAAGTCTGCCTATTATCCCGGATAGTTTTCAACTTACACCCCGATAAGTGAAAGCGGAAAAAGGGTACAAGGCAGACCCCGGCGCATTGAAACAACTAAAGGTAATCAAAGAAGTATTCGACCAGTCGGATAAGATAATTGTCGCTACCGATGCAGGGAGAGAGGGAGAACTTATCTTTCGCTACATCTACCAGTATATCGGATGCAACAAACCTTTTGTCCGTTTATGGATAAGCAGTCTTACGGACAAGTCAATCCGTGAGGGACTGCAAAACCTGAAAGCCGGCAGCCTGTATGATAACCTTTTCTTTTCGGCACAGGCACGCAGCGAAGCGGATTATTTAATAGGAATTAATGGTACACAGGCTTTAAGTGTGGCAGCCGGACAAGGTGTTTTTTCTTTGGGACGGGTACAGTCGCCCACGTTGGCGATGATATGTACCCGCTTTTTAGAGAATAAGAACTTTATCCCGCAAAAGTATTGGCAACTGAAATTACAGACAACTAAGGACAATGTAACTTTTACGGCACTATCCACAGAAAAGTACGATATGCAGCAGCCTGCCATCGACACGCTGCAAAGGATAAAGGAAGCGGAAACAGTACAGGTGAAAACCGTAGAACGTAAGGAAGTGAATCAAGAACCGCCCTTGCTTTATGATTTAACTTCACTCCAAAAAGAAGCGAATACGAAACTGAATTTTTCCGCAGACAAAAACCTATCCATCGCACAAAAGTTATACGAGGGTAAACTAATCAGCTACCCCCGAACCGGAAGCCGTTATATCTCACAGGACGTGTTCGAGGAAATCCCGGAACGTCTTGTTAATTTGGAACAATACGCCCGTTTTGCCGGATATGCCACCGGGATAAAAGGCAAATCTTTAAATTCCCGTTCCGTGAACGATGGCAAGGTAACAGACCACCACGCCCTGATAGTAACGGAAAACCTGCCCGGTAAACTGGAAACGGACGAACAGGCAATCTATGAACTGATAGCCGGACGGATGTTGGAAGCCTTTTCTGAAAAATGCGTCAAAGACGTTACCTGTGTAACGCTGGAATGTGAAGGGGCGCTTTTCACGGTCAAAGGCTCTATAATCAAGTCCGCCGGATGGCGTGCCGTATTCGGCGATAAAGAGGACGGGGAAGATAACACCACTTTGCCCGCCATGCAGGACGGAGATAGTTTACCGCTTTCCGATATTGAATTACTGGAGAAACAGACCAAGCCCAAGCCGTTGCACACGGAAAGCAGTTTGCTTTCTTCAATGGAAACGGCGGGTAAGGAACTGGAAAACGCCGACCTGAAAGCCAGCATGAAAGATACGGGTATAGGCACACCCGCAACACGGGCAGCCATCATCGAGACGCTGTTTTCCCGCCAGTATATCGTCCGGGAGAAAAAGAACCTTGTCCCGACCGAAAAGGGACTTGCCGTTTACAACATCATCCGGGACAAGAAGATAGCAGACGTTGAAATGACGGGTATGTGGGAAAACACGCTTGCCAAAATAGAAAGCGGGGAAATGAACCCCGACACGTTCCGCAAAGGTATCGAAGTATATGCACGGCAAGTCACGGCTGAACTTTTGGACGTTCAGCTTTCTTTCGCTTCGGGTAGTGGTTGTATCTGCCCGAAATGTAAAACAGGGCGCATCCTTTTCTATCCGAAAGTCGCCAAATGTTCCAATGTGGATTGTTCCGTTACCATCTTCCGCAACAAGAGCGACAAGCAGCTAATGGACAAACAGATTACCGAACTGGTGACTACCGGGAAAACCGGGCTAATCAAAGGCTTTAAAAGCAAGAACGGCAAAGTCTTTGACGCTTCACTTGCCTTTGACGAACAGTTTAATGTTACTTTCGTGTTTCCTGAAAAGAAAGGCAAACCGAAGAAATAAGACGGAAATCATTATATTTGCCACAGAAAGTTTCATTATAGATAGATTTATAATTGAAATTTTTGTGGTTGAAGCACCCGGAGAGACACCGGGTGCTTTTTATAAATCTTCTCTACATCACCCTATAAATATACCATTCCTATCTTTTTTTATTTTTTTTCGCACGTAACTATCTGATACGCAAAAATAGTTACCTCTTTGTAACTGTCTAACGTTTAAGTAACTTCTTTTTTTATACTAAGTGTATTTATATCTTTGCAATCGAAAAAGATACTTAATATATCATGTTTACCGCATTGGTATATTTGTTTGGTATCTTAACAATACATTATTAACTAATAAAAAAAGAATTATGCACTACTCTGGAACTATTTGGCGACCGCCTTACGAAGCATACTCAATGCTCATTCAAGTAACGGCTGGATGTACTCACCATTCCTGCAAATTTTGTACTTTATACGAAGATTTACTTTTCAAATTTAGGCTATCACCAATTGAAGAGGTAAAATCGGATTTAAAGGAAGCAAGTTATTATTATAGACACGCACAAAGGGTGTTTTTCACAGGTGCAAACCCATTTGTGCTTAGTGTGAATAAGCTTAAAACACTTGCGAAAATGGTACATCAATACTTCCCTGCTTGTCAGAGTATAGGGTGTTTTGCACGAATTACGGACATTACCCCTAAATCTGTTACAGAATTAAAAGAATTGCGAGAACTCGGATATGATGGAATTACAATTGGAGTTGAAACCGGATATGATGAATCTTTGATTTTCATGAGAAAGGGATTTCTATCAAAGGACATCATTGAGCAATGTAAGAAATTGGAAGAAGCAAATATTACCTATAACTTCTTTTATTTGACAGGAATTTATGGTAGCGGAAAAGGCAAGATTGGTGCAAAGGTAACAGCAGAAATCTTCAACCAGCTTCATCCGCAAATAATTGAATCTTCAATGCTTACAATTTATCCGACTTCGGAACTGTATAAGGAAATACAGGCTGGTAACTGGAAAGAAGAAACTGAAATTGAGAAGTTGGAGGAAATGAAGACTTTGATTGAAAATCTTAAAATTGATGCTCGATTTGTAACGGATGGGGCGTCCAACTTAATTCAGGTTAGAGGCAATTTGAAAACAGATAAACAAAAAATGATTGCTTTTCTAAAACAACAAATAGCAGAGCAAGACGAAGCTTATTTGAGAAGCTATCGTGAAAATCTGCCACATTTATAAAATCTATCTAATGAAAGCAGATATTAGAGTTATAGTAAAAGGTGTTCAACAATATGCTGATTATATTGACGAGATAGTGACTAATGCTATTGGAAAATATTCTATTGTTAATGGTCTGCATATTGTTGAATATCGAGAACTATGTAAAGGTGGACATATCATTGAAAACAAATTGGTAATCAGTAATAAATCTGTTTGTTTATACCGAAGTGGGAGTTTGTTCTCTGAAATGTCTTTCATCGAGGGAGAATGTACGGAATCTGATTATATTAATACAGATGGAGAACTCAATGTAAAAATCAAAACATTGTCTTACCATCCTACAATTAGTGATAACAATATTCATATTGAGTTGAATTATGACTTATTCATAAATAACCAGTTCCTCTCGAATAACTCCCTTACCATATTTATTAATGAAATGGCATTGTAAACTATAATATTATGACTTTATGAAAATAAGAATAATTGATTTGTTGAAAACAACTACTTATAATATTAATGTAAGTGTAAACGGCTGGGTACGAACGCATAGACAAAGTAAAAACATTAGTTTCATTGCAATAAATGATGGTTCAACTGTTCATAATCTGCAAATTGTGGCTGAACATGAAAAGATAAAAAAAGATTTTCTTAAATTGGTAACTACCGGAAGTGCCATTCGGGTAGATGGTATGTTTGCACTATCTACTGGAAATCAGCAGCATGGAGAAATAATAGCCCAAAATATAGTTTTATATGGCACTGCCGACCCACAGGAATATCCTTTACAAAAGAAAGAACACTCGTTAGATTTTTTGCGGAATATTGCTCATTTACGCTTACGCACAAATATTTTTGGCGCAATATTTCGTATGCGCCATAATATGGCTTTTGCCATACATCGTTATTTCAATGAAAGAGGGTTCTTCTATTTCAATACTCCTATAATAACAACATCGGATAGTGAGGGAGCAGGAGAACTCTTTGAAGTCAAAACGGAATTAAAAGATGATTTTTTCGGTTCCCCAGCCAATTTAACAGTTTCGGGACAATTAGAGGGCGAGCTCGGTGCGTTAGCATTGGGGGCAATTTACACCTTTAGCCCGACTTTTAGGGCAGAAAATTCAAATACATTCCGTCATCTTTCCGAATTTTGGATGATTGAACCGGAAGTTGCCTTTAATGATATTAACGACAATATGGATTTGGCAGAGGACTTTTTGAAATATCTAATCCGTTATGCACTTGAAAATTGCGAAAGTGATTTAGCTTTTTTAAATGACAACGTAGATAATGGTTTAATGGATAAATTACATTTCGTTGTAAATAATGAATTTATGCGTTTGCCTTATTCTAAAGCTATAGAGGTTTTACAAGAATCCGGGCGTCAGTTTGATTACCCTGTAAAACCGGGAATTGATTTATGTGCTGAACATGAACGTCATTTGGTGGAAGAATATTTTCGCCGCCCTGTGATTGTTACAGATTATCCTAAAGAGATAAAAGCATTCTATATGAAACAAAATGAAGATGGGAAAACAGTTCGTGCAATGGATGTATTATTTCCGAAAATTGGGGAAATCATAGGAGGTTCTGAACGGGAAGCCGATTATACAAAATTATTGCAGAGAATGAAAGAATTGAATATGAATACCGAAAAACTGTGGTGGTATCTTGAATCACGCAAATTTGGCACTGTTCCCCATTCAGGCTTTGGATTGGGTTTTGAACGGTTGATGCTGTTTATTACAGGCATGACAAACATTCGGGATGTTATTCCGTTTCCACGTACACCCCGAAATGCAAATTTCTGATTATAACGAAATTCAATCATGCAAGATTATATCAATGAAATATTGCATCGAATAAATGAAGAAATGGAGTTGCTTGGCATTGATGAAAATGTCTGCGTGGAGGATGCTTTGCATATGATAGATGTCATACGACCTTTATTCGATAACTTGCGGAGCATGACTGTAAAATATGAATTTCAGAACGAAGAAGAAGAAATTCATTTCTTTAAAGATATAAAGCCAGACATTCTTAGTCGGTATTTATACTTTTACAAAATAACAAGAATTGAGATGAAACGTCCGATTGGCAGTGATGATGTACAACGAGAATATCTTCATTGCCAATTGGATAATTTGAAATATTTCTTTGACCAAAATCTTGATTTCTACCAATATTATCGTTCGAAAGCAACCCACTTAGATTCTTATTACTTTGTTCGATATAAAGCGAATTTCAGATTGTGTGTTGATAGCGCATTTTTAGATAAAGACCCAGCCTTTTCTACTGGATATGATTACAAAGTAGCTAAAATTTTGTCGAATGAAATGCTACGAATATATCTCAATAGACAATTACAATTGTTAGACAGGAAAATGCAAATATCTAAAATACGAGCGGCACTTTCTGACTTTAATCTGAAATGGACTGGCTCTAAATCAGATGCAGTAGAGTTTGGATATGGACTTGTTGCTATTGCAACACTCAATAATGGAAATGTGACAATAAAAGAAATCATGGCTTTCATTGAAGCAGCTTTTGATATAGATTTAGGAGATTATTATCGAACATATCTAACTCTCAAAAGCAGAAAGAAAAATCGAACTGCCTTTTTTACATCAGTAATCGAACAACTATTAAAGCGAATGGAATCGGACGAACTGTAATAAAGATATTTAGTCCACATAAAAACTACCAAGTAATTACCAACTTGGTAGTTTTTGTTTTTATACGATTTAGATATGAAATGTGGCATTTTCGGGTAATAACACCCTGCTTTTGCTACTGAAAAAGAGAAAAATAAATATTCACCAATTTGGTTATACCTTGTAATTTTTATCTTTTGAAACCCGCCATCTTTGCCGCAAATCAATTAGTTAGCGAAATGGAGATAATAACATTTGAGTCAAAAGCCTATAAGGAATTAGACAACAAGATTACCGCTATTGCCGATTATATATTTAATCACACAGAAGCGGAAAGTACCAATGAGGATGAAATTTGGGTGGATAGTTACGAGGTCTGCACATTTCTAAAAATCAGTGACCGGACATTACAACGCTTGCGGGCAGCCGGGACAGTCACTTATTCCAATATCAAGGGACATTATTTCTACAAGATTGGAGAAATAAAACGATTATTGGAAGAACGCCTGATTAAACGAGATAAGGACAGTATTAATGACCTGATAACCAACCACCAGCTATATGTTAAGGAAAGAAGAAATATTAGAAAGGACAAATAATGGGTTATCCGTGTTCAAGCATTACATATCCGGTAATTGGCGGATAGGACGCAATTTCTTAAACCCGCTTTATGAGGATAACAAAGCGTCCTGTAACATCTATTTCGACCGCCGAAGTGGTATCTATAAGATGAAAGATTTCGGCAACGACAGTTATAGTGGTGATTGTTTCTTTTTCGTGGGGCAACTCAAAGGGCTGGACTGCAACAACTCAATGGATTTTGTGGAAATACTGGAAACCATAGACCGGGATTTGGGATTGGGACTGGCAGCAGGTAATCCGATACCAGTTACCCGTACTTCTTCCCATATAATAAATGATATGCCGGAAGAAACACCTGAAAAGGAAAGCAAACCCTACCAGTTCAGGGAACAGAAATTCCCGCTTGCCGAATTGATGTACTGGCAGCAGTATGGTATTACACCGGAAGTATTGGAACTTTATAAGGTGTGTTCCTTACGGGACTTTCAGAGCGTAACAGCGGATGGAACACCGTTCACTTATATTTCATCCGTAACAGAACCGATGTACGGGTATAAGAACAAACGGTACATAAAACTGTACCGTCCGTTCTCGAAACCCCGTTTCCTCTATGGTGGCAATTTCGGGGAAAACTATTGTTTCGGATTGGAGCAGCTACCCGCAAAGGGTGATACACTGTTTATCACAGGCGGAGAAAAGGATGTCATGTCATTGGCGGCACATGGTTTTCATGCTATCTGCTTCAACAGTGAAACGGTGACTATCCCGCCTACGCTGATTTATAAATTGACGTTCCGTTTTAAGCATATCATCTTATTATATGATACTGACAAGACGGGAAAGGAAAGCGCACGCAAACAGGAAAAGCAGTTGGAAGAATTTGGAATAAGACGGTTACTTCTACCGCTTCCTGGAACAAAAGAGGAAAAAGATATTTCCGATTATTTTAAGGCAGGAAATACCCGTGAAAATTTCCTGAAATTGTTTATCGAATTTTTAGATAACCTATATAGTGATACATTGATTATGCTCAAATCGTGCGAAATAGACTTCAATAATCCCCCGGCAAAAGCGCAGGTAATAATTTCTGCCGGAGATGTTCCGTTAGGGACACAAGGAAACCTGTTTGGTATTACAGGCGGCGAGGGAACAGGAAAGAGTAATTATATAGCTGCCATGTTAGCGGGCTGTATCTGCCAACCGGATAAGGAAATAGATACGCTCGGCATACAGATAGCCGCCAACAGTAAACACAAAGCGGTATTACTCTATGATACGGAACAGTCCGAAGTACAACTGTTCAAAAATGTAAGTAACCTGCTGACACGTGCCAAGCAATCAAACAAACCGGAAGAACTGAAAGCATTCTGTCTGACGGGTATGTCCCGCAAAGAACGCCTGCACGCTATCGTACAAAGTATGGATAAATTCTATTATCAGTATGGCGGCATCCAGTTGGTAGTTATTGATGGCATCGCCGACCTTGTAAAGAGTGCCAATGATGAAGTGGAAAGTGTGGCAGTGATAGATGAACTATACCGACTAGCAGGAATTTATAATACCTGTATTCTCTGCGTGCTGCATTTTGTACCCAATGGATTGAAGCTGCGAGGGCATTTAGGTTCGGAATTACAACGTAAGGCGGCAACTATCCTTTCCATCGAAAAGGACGAAGAACCCACACAATCTGTGGTAAAAGCCCTGAAAGTAAGGGATGGTAGCCCGTTGGACGTTCCTTTGATGCTGTTCGCATGGGATAAAGCAGCCGGGATGCACCTTTACAAAGGAGAAAAGCCACGAGAGGAAAAAGAGAAGCGCAAGGAAAAGGAACTGGTCGGGGTTGCCCGTGACGTGTTCGGCAGGCAGGAACATATAACCTATATAGACCTGTGCGAGCAGATACAACAGATTTTGGACGTGAAAGAACGCACCGCCAAAAGCTATATCCGCTTTATGCGGGAACGGGACATTATCATCAAAGACCCGTCAAACCAAAGTTATTTTATGATTGGTTTAATTTAATCAGACAGCCTTATGTATATAGACAGAGAAGATTTTATTGCATGGATGGAACGTATCATGGACAGGTTCGATATGCAGGACAAGAAGATGGACAAAGTTATAAAAGGTCGTAACTGTTTGGATGGTGAAGAACTGCTGGATAATCAGGACTTGTGCCTGCTTCTGAAAGTAGCCCCCCGAACACTGACCCGTTATCGGAAAAAGGGAATACTCCCTTTCCTTATGTTGGATGGCAGGTGTTATTACCGTGCAACGGACGTACACAAGTTAATTCGGGAGAAAACCGATTAATTTTTTCTTTTCTAATGGCTTTCAATCCTGTTTTGTCGTAAGATAAGGCAGGATTTCTTGTTTTGTATATAGGAGTTTTCAGGGATTTGGCTAACTTTGCAAAAGTTACATAGAAGATAATGGCGATTGAACAGTAACCTGTGATGTTGCCTTTATATATATCATATTCGTTCGCCGAATATCTCACTACGAAAACTGGCACTTTTCAAAATGACGAGATTTTCAGCGCAATGTCTATGCTATGTTTTAACATAGCGTGGGCTTGCCTGTTTCGTCATTTAGGTATGCCAGTACCTCGTAGTGGAGCAGTGTGAGTTCACGCTTCTTTTTTGAGATACTTGCGGACAGTTTGAATAAAGATTATAAACGGGTCACCCGTAAAAATATAAACTGTTTAATGCCTAACAATATGAAACAAATTAAAGCGCATATTGCTGTGTCTCTCGATGGTTTTATCGCAACATCAGACAATGAACTGGACTGGATTACTTCAAATGTAAAATCGCTTATTGGAAAAGAATACGAAACAGCTACTTGCTTGCTGATGGGAGCTAATACTTATACCTATTTATTTGAGCATTGGGGTGGATGGTTATATAAAAGTAAACGTACTTTTGTAGTTTCCCACCACGATGCAAATGTTACGCCGGATTGTGGAGTGGAATTTCTTATAGATACTCCACTTCGGAAAGTACATGAAATGAAAAGTGATAATGATATGCTGTTAGTCGGTGGTGGTAAACTTTTGACTACACTTATTCAAGCGGGACTGCTGGATAGTCTGACCCTTTACACTATTCCTGTTATGCTTGGTAAAGGTATCAGTTTCATAGGTGAAACTTTTGGCTCAAATTGGTATTTGGAGAGTTCTAAAATTATAGATAACAATATTTTGTTATCCTCATATAAATATGTGAATGCAAGATGATAAAAGGGAGAGTATAGAACATTGAAGTTCTATACTTTCTTCTGTTTTTCCGTTTTTTGACGGTGTTCTAAAATTTCATCGGAATGTTCCAAAGCCCATTGAATAATACCATCTAAGGGCGACATTAAACTTTTTCCAAGCGATGTAAGACTGTATTCCACCTTTGGTGGTATTTCCGGGTACAGTTTACGATTCACCAACTTATCAGCTTCTAATTTCTTTAATGCTGTAGCCAGCATCTTTTGTGACACATTCGGAGTGTTTCTTAATAGCTCATTGAAGCGCAAGGTTCCCTTCTGATGCAAAAGGAACAATATGCGCAGCGACCATTTATCTCCGAAACGGTCAATTATTCCACAGGCAGGACAAATAGCTTCTCTATAATGAGTATCATCCATCTTTTTTTTCTTATTTAATTCATTATCAATCAATAATAGTTACCTCTACGTTACCATCTTACTTAATGGTAAGTTCTTTTTTTATACTAAGTATCTTAGTAACTTTGTTCGCACAAAAGTAACTAAATATATTGAATATACAAAGTTTTCGGTCTTTCTAAATATTTAGCAAGGACTGAAACTTATAAAACTTAAGAGTATGGAAATAGAGAAAATGCACTTTGACGGTCAAATTTGGCGACCACCCTATGAAGCAAGTTCGCAACTGTTACAGGTAACAGCAGGATGTACTTATCATAAATGCAAATTTTGTAGCCTGTATCATGGAACTAAGTTTAGATTATCCCCTGTTTCGGAAGTTGAATCAGACTTGAAAATAATTCAGGAATACCAGCCTAAGGCAAGACGTGTCTTTCTGACTGGTGCCAATCCTTTTGCTTTGAGCTATAACAGATTGTTGGATTTGGGGTTATTGATTCGGAAGTATCTCCCTTATTGCGAAACAATAGGAACATTTTCCCGCATAGCAGACATTAAATCCAAGAGTGTAGAAGAACTGAAGAACTTGCGTCATTTAAAGTTTGATAGTATTAGTATTGGCACAGAATCGGGAGATGATGAAACTTTGTCAAGAATGAATAAGGGTAATACGGCAGCAGATATATTGGAACAATGCAGAAAGCTGGAAGAAGCCAATATTCGTTATAATTTGGTTTATCTGACAGGGCTTGCGGGAAAGGGGAAAGGACAGCAGAATGCAATCCATACGGCTGAAATATTTAATCAGCTACATCCTTTTACTATAAACTTCGTTTCTTTGACCGTATTTCCCGAATCGGAACTTTATCAGGAAATACAAGAGGGTAAATTTATTGAGGCATCGGAGCGGGAACGTCTGTTGGAGTTGAGAACCTTTATTTCTGCCCTTAGCATAAGGACAACTTTATTGGGAAATACAGTTTCAAATACAATACCTTTTGTAGGTATGATTCCCGATGATAAAGTCCGAATATTGAATGAACTGGATGCTGCAATCCGTCAAAGTACTGAAATAGAATTAAAGCAGTATAGAAACGGTATAAGGTCATTATAAAAGCAGAGAGAAACGGGGGTAATTTCCCTGTTTCTCTCTTTCTATGGCATGATGACGTTATAATATAGTTACTATCTCATCAATGCTTTTGCGGGCTGTTGGATTGTGCTTGGAATCCACTGGATAACCTATAGGAATTATTGCAACCGGATGAATATTAGCAGATAATCCCAAGCTATGTTTGCATTCATCTATATCGAAATTGCAAACCCAACAAGTTCCTAACCCTTGTTCCGTTGCTGCCAAACAGATATGTTCCGTAGTGATAGCAGCATCAATATCTGCATGATTTTTATTATCATACTGACGTGTCCATGCAATCGAATCATTAGCACATACAATGATATATAAGGGGGCTTCCACAAACCATTTGGCAGGGTAAACCTTTTGCAGCTTTTTTTTCTGCAATTCACTTTGTATCACTATAAATTGCCACGGCTGTTTGTTTACGGCAGACGGTGCATACCGGGCGCATTCAAGAATATAATCCAACTTTTCTTTCTCTACTTCTTGGGAAGTATAGCTTCTTACGGAATAACGCTTTTTTGTTAATTCTAAAAAAAACATGATGTATAATATTAATTGAGTTAAAAATAAATCGTTATGTCTTATAACTTATTTGTCCTGTACTGATATAATTTATTTTTTCGTCAGCCATACCTTTCATTCCATTTGCTCAATTTTGAAACCTGCTTTACTTATCAGTTCTACTACATCATCTGCTGCCAGCTTATCGGAAGCTACAGTCAGTGGACGGTTGGAATCAGATAAATCTAAATTCCATTCTTCTCTACTTATTTTGCCTTGCAATATTTCTTCTATCTTGGCAAGACAACCCTCACACTTTGCATTCGTTTTAAAAATCATTGTATTCATTTGAATTGATTATTAAGTTGTTATATCCTTTTCCTTTTTAAACGTAAGCTATTTAATACGACAGACACAGAGCTAAATGCCATTGCGGCACTTGCCCACATCGGATTTAAAAGAAATCCGTTTACTGAATAAAATATGCCTGCCGCAATCGGAATACCAATTAAGTTATAAATAAACGCCCAAAACAAATTCTGATAAATTGTTTTTATCGTCAATTGCGACAGCCGGATGGTTTCCGGTATTTTTAGTAAATCAGATGAGAGTATGGTCGCCATTGCCGTATCTACAGCAATATCACTGCCTTGCCCCATTGCTATGCTTAAATCCGCTTGTGCTAAAGCCGCACTATCATTAATTCCGTCACCTACCATGCCTACTTTTTTCCCATTGGCTTGCAATTCTTTTATGAATTGAGCTTTCTCGTTCGGCAACACTCCGGCTTTATAATGGTTTATTCCTACCTTTCGAGATATGGCTTGTGCTGAAATTGCATTATCTCCTGTCAGCATATACACTTCAATACCCATTTCCTGTAGTTGTGATATGGCTTGTGCCGAAGTTTGTTTAATTTCATCGGTAAGGGCTATAGCTGCAATAGCTTGTGTGGAATCAGCAAACCATACCAATGTTTTAGCTTCCTGTGTCCATTTGTTTGCCAATTTCTGTAAATGACTGGCTATCGTAATATGGTTATCATTCAATAATGACAGGTTGCCTGCATAATAAGTCTGATTGCTTACTATACCTTTTACACCTTTTCCCGGAACGTTTTCAAACTTATCAATGGAAATCTCTTTTTCATTCTGCAAAGTATTAACTACGGCATCCGAAAGAGGATGTTCCGATAGCTTCTCTAAACTGTACAGTATTTTTCGGCTATGTTCAAAGCCGTTTTCCCATAGGCTTTCGACGACTATCGGATGTCCTGCTGTGATAGTCCCTGTTTTATCAAGAATTATCGTATCTATCTTTGGGGCAATCTCCAAGCTTTGGGCATCTTTAATTAAAATCCCTTTTTCAGCACCTTTTCCAATGCCTACCATAATGGCAGTGGGAGTAGCCAAGCCTAATGCACAAGGGCAGGCAATTATCAATACAGTGACCATTGCCAACAATCCATTGGTGAAGCCGTTCGTTGGTGCTAAAAATATCCATGCAACAAAAGCTATAATTGAAATACTAATAATAGCCGGGACAAAGAATCGGGCTATTCTATCCACTAACTTTTGAACGGGAGCTTTGCTGCCTTGCGCATCCTGCACCATGCGGATGATTTGTGCCAGCATCGTGTCAGAACCTATCTTATCGGCAATAAACCGGAATGTCCCCTTTTGATTGATGGTTCCGGCAAATACCTTTTCGCCGGATTGCTTGTGCAGGGGAACAGGCTCGCCATTCAACATACTTTCATCCACGTATGATTCTCCTGTAACAACCATGCCATCTACTGCAATGCGTTCTCCGGGTTTAACAAGAATTGTATCACCTTTTTGTACGGCTGTTATCGGAACAGTACGTTCATCAGAATCTACGATAATAGTTACCGTCTTAGGTTGCAGACTGATTAATTTTTTTATGGCAGTTGAAGTGTTTTGCTTCGCACGCTCTTCGAGTAATCGTCCCAACAGAATGAATGCAATGATAACACTTGCTGCTTCAAAATAAATATGCGGTTCAATCCCTCTTGACAACCAAAAATCAGGAAACAGCAGATTAAAAACACTGAATGTATAGGCTATTCCGGTACTAACAGCTACAAGGGTGTCCATATTGGAAGTGCCATGCTTTAATTGCCGCCACGCATTGATATAAAATTCACGTCCCAAACCGAAAACCACAGGCGTGGCGAAAATCCCAAGTACATATTTTAAAGAGGATATATCTTCAAAAAACATACTGATAACCATAATTGAGAGAGATAACAGCAGGGCTGCCACTGTATGCCTTTTTATCTTCCGGTATCTTGTCAAGCGAATTTCTTCCGCTTTATCGGCTGCGTCTTCACCGGTATCAACCAGTAAATCATATCCTGCATCTTGTACGGCAGCTTGCAGCGTTGCATCGGAACATACTTCCAGATTATATTCTACCTGTGCTACCGCAGTCGCATAATTCACTGTTGCCTGATATACTCCCGGCAAACCATTTAATGTTTTATTCACACGAGCCGCACATGAAGCGCAACTCATACCCAAAACCGGATATGTATTTTTTATGTTCTTACCTTTTTCCATATTGATGATTTTTATATGTTGCAAAGGTAGGGGGCTTTTATCTTCCGGCTCTTACATAATTATGGATATGACTTATATCATTCAGACTTCATCCAAAGGTTTCAGTTTGTGTTCTTTTAAACGCTTGAACTGGCTTGGAGAAATGCCAGTCATATTGCGGAACTGCGTACTTAAATGCGCTGCACTTGAGTAATTAAGCTTATCGGCAATTTCGCTAATGGATAATTCATCATACACCAACAGCTCCTTTATACGTTCTATTTTCTGAATAATGTAGTATTTTTCTATACTTATGCCATTCACTTCAGAAAACAACTTGCTAAGGAAACTGTAATCGTGATGGCACTTATCCGTAAGATAATCAGACAGGTTTGTTTTGGACGAATTATCGTTATAATGCACTAATTCAATCACCGCAACTTTTATTTGTTCGATAATCCGCATCCGTTTATCATCTATCAACTCAAATCCGTATGCTTCAAGAGCAGGCTTTATGGCAGCACGTTCCTCCGCATTTATCGGTTCTTGCAAAATAGCAGTTCCCAATTCAACACTAAGTGGAGTAAACCCCATTCTTTTCAGTGCTTCTGTTACAACCATAATGCAACGGTTACAAACCATATTCTTAATGTGAATAATATTGCTTTTCATCATATATCCAGCGTTTCTGCAAAGTTAATAACAATACACCGCTTATCGTTTGGCAAGCTCTGAATATTCTCAATATTTAAGGCTTGCAATTTCTTGATAGTGTTTATTGTTTCTGTATTTTTGTAAATTTACGAATCGGGTAGTGCAACCTAATTGCAAAGTTGAGTAATCTGAATTAGGTGTAAGGTGCAAGTATATATCTATATATAGCTTGCACCTTACACCTAAGCTGAAATATTTATATTCAGACATTTGCGTAATTCAAAAAGAAGCAGTACCTTTGAACCGAAGTTTTAGGCAGACAATGAACAGCCAAAGGACAACAGATAAACGTCTTTTTTGAAACCTAAATTGTACCCCCTAAGGCATTGACATATTGATAAAGAGTTGAATTAAAGCGACATAAGGAGATGGGTTCATTACCCTGTCTCTCCGCTGGAAAGAATTACAAAACAAAGAAAATCCCCTGTAAATTAATACTTTACGGGGGATTTTTTGTTTTTGGTGCATGGCAAATAAGCATATCACTTGCAACGGACTTTACTTTTATAAAGATCATTTTGTTTTCTGATAAATTTCCGGAAGTGTCTTTGACGTATTATCTTTTTCATTAGAAAGTTCGGGAGCATTTATGCCCTCATGCCCTCACTGTATGTATAATGGGTTTATTATGAATGACTTATATGATAATAGTAAAAAAAATTGCTCTCACTTATACTCTCATGCCCTCACTACGTTTTGAAGTTGATTTTCACATAATATGCTTGCTGTCAGCTATATATCCTTTTTTATAGACAGTTCCTGCCTGGTATAAAGTAGGGCGTTTTCAAGCCTTTTCCTCGTAAGAAATGCGCATGAAAGAGGAAACTTCCACGAAATGATAGCTTACGGATTCGCGGCAGCGGTAAAAAAGAACAAGACATTTTAAAAAAAGGCGGTTATCTTTTTTAAAAAGCTCTTGATCTTTTTTTAAACGCCCTTGTCTTTGATATGGAATTTTATTCTGGACTGAGGCATTTTACATATACATACGCATAAGCTTATACGTACGTAGGTATAGCCTTGTATGGATGTATGTGCAAAAGCGTGTTTATACCCGTTCTCTTTGTATTTCTTTAAATGCTTTTCACTTATTCTTATTGAATTTGTGCATTGATTTCGTTTCTGAACTTTATAGGATTGGTGATAAAGTCAAATTTGTTGGTGACCCCGCCTGTAGTAACTACAATAGAACCAAAACCGAGCATACGTCCCATGAGGCTTTGATTAATCCGTATTCCTTCGCATTTGTTTAAAACCAATTCAAGGGCATCCCGGTTTAAAATACCGGATTTTAGAATGACTTTCTTGTTTGTGACAACATATTCAGCTCCCATCTTAAGAAGAATTCTTTTTATCAATTGGAATAATCCTGACAACAATAGAAATATGCTGACATAATAGAATAATCCGGTTTGTGCGGAAGAAAAGAAGGCGCTTAATAATAGTAGTATTACCGGATATGCAAATATATACCAGTGAATATCTGCTTTGTATTTAATTTCTTCACCAGCTTGTAGATTGTTTTGGATATAGCTCATCGTTTTTGTAAATTAATAAATTGCATAATTTTATTATCAAGAGACAAATATACAAATAATCAGAATGGTATGAAATAAATCTAGATTTATTTTAAGGCTGAAACTTAAAATAAAAACAATTCTTACTTGTTCTTATTCTTGTCAATCTCTCTCTTATTATCAAATATTTTATTCTTGTACTTGCTGTTTCAAGAATTTGTAATCCTTATAATTTTTTCCTCTCTTTATTCGGAAAGTTAGTTTATGCCATTCATCTTTTGTTAGGGGAATATCCACGTTCATGCAAAAATAGCAGGTTTCGTAGCCAATAAGAGGAGAAATCCATATTTTTCCTATACATTCTTTCTTGCCGGAGTTGGAATAATATAAAAGACAGCGTACTCTTCTTATTTGTATGCTGTCTTCATTGCATACTTTTACCTCTATACGTTTACCTTTTCCGATGTTGTAGAATTGGGGAGCAGACATTTTTATTTTGTTTAAAATACTATCTTTATCATTTACACTGACTACGACGAACTTCTCTATATTGTTTGGCGATTGGGAGAAAGTGCTTTTTGTGGCAAACAACAATATTAAAAGTAATGTTATAATTTTTCTCATGTGATTGGACTTGTTGGTTAAAGCAGTAGCAGATTATTAATTAAGAATTTATTCTTCCGATAATAAATACTTCATACTGCAAAGTAAATGTTTTTTGTTTTAAGGGTTATAATTGTTAAAATGCAAAAATAGCCTGCTTCCGCTAATCTGTCAAGGGCTGTTTTTCATAAAAAATGTTCAATTCTTTGGTATTTCTTTGGGGTTTTCTTGGTATGAAATTTCTGATAGATTATATGAAAAGTGATTTGGAGGCTATTGAAATTCTTTTAGAGTGGTGCATTAAGCGATGGGATGTTTTAAAAGTCTGGTTGGCATTTTAATGCTTTATCTTTGTAATTTGAACAAAAAGTAATAAATAAAAGAGGTATATGGACATTCTTGTATGGAGTGGTCTTGGAAACTCCGATTATTTGGAAAAATGATGTCGTTTTCCAATATATATTTGTACTTTTGGCTGAAAAGAAAAAAAAGGTATATCCCGTGTTTATATCGGGTGTGTTTATATGTATTTTAAATGGACTACGGTTTTATGACAAACATTATAGATAATATGCTCTCTTTGTGTCCGGTTTCTGAAGATACGATACAAGAACTGAAAAAATGTATGATTTTATGTCGTTTCCCTAAGAAATATCAGTTAATAAAGGAGAATACATTTTGTAAATCAGCTTATTTCATAGAAAAAGGAATGACACGTTCTTTCTGGCTTGTAAATGGAGAAGAAATAACAACCTCCTTTTCATGGGAAGGAGGTATTGTTTTCAGTATGGACGAGTTGTACTATAATAAGCCGAGCGAGGAATTTGTGGAAACGCTTGAAGATGTAGTTGTTTACAAAATATCATTAGCTGATTTAACCAGACTGTTTCAGACTAATATTGAATTGGCTAATTGGGGGAGGATTATTCATCAAAATGAGTACAGGCGTTTGCATCGTTCTCACAAAGAACGGCTGACTTTGCCAGCAAAGGAAAGATATGAGGAGTTTAAACAACAGTTTCCTCAGATATGCCAACGGGTGAAGTTAAGGTATATTGCATCTTATTTGGGTATAACACTTCCCACACTTAGTCGTCTCCGAGCTAAGAAATAATTTATGTATTGCTGATTTTTTGTCATAGGACAAATTTAAAAGCCTTTAAGTTGTGTAACTTTGCAGCATTATTAGTAACAGTTAAAAAGAATCAATTATTAAATCTATTAATTTATTATGGAAAAAATCTCTTCTGCAGCATTTACTGATACAAAGCCTCATTATGATCTTCTTGATGGATTGAGAGGAGTTGCTGCTCTTATGGTAATATGGTATCATGTATTTGAAGGTTTTGCTTTTGCTAGTGCCGGCAATATCGAAACTCTCAACCACGGATATCTTGCTGTGGATTTCTTTTTTATTCTTTCGGGGTTTGTTATCGGTTATGCGTATGATGACCGTTGGGGGAAGAATTTCACTATGAAAGACTTTTTCAAACGCCGTTTGATCCGTCTTCATCCGATGGTAATTATGGGTGCTGTTTTGGGAGCTATTACGTTCTGTATTCAGGGTTGTGTGCAATGGGATGGAACGCATGTCGCTATTTCCATGATTATGTTGTCTTTACTTTGTACAATATTCTTTATTCCTGCCATGCCGGGTGTGGGATATGAAGTTCGTGGTAATGGTGAGATGTTTCCGTTGAACGGACCTTGCTGGTCCCTGTTTTTTGAGTATATAGGTAATATTCTTTATGCGTTGTTCATTCGTCGGTTATCTAATAAAGCATTGGCTGTGCTGGTTGTGATGCTGGGTATGGCATTAGCGTCATTCGCTGTTTTCAATGTGTCTGGTTATGGGAATATGGGAGTGGGATGGACACTCGACGGAGTGAATTTTTTAGGTGGAACTTTGCGTATGCTTTTCCCATTTTCATTGGGTATGTTGATGTCGCGTAACTTCAAGCCTATGAAGGTGAATGGGGCGTTTTGGATATGTACTATTATACTGATTGCGCTGTTCTCGGTTCCTTATCTGGAAGGATTGGAACCGATTTGCATGAATGGTATTTATGAAGCTTTTTGTGTAATTGTGGTTTTTCCTTTTCTTGTGTGGCTGGGGGCGTCGGGTACTACTACGGATAAGCAGTCTACAAAGATATGCAAGTTCTTGGGAGATATATCCTATCCGGTTTATGTAGTACATTATCCGTTGATGTATTTGTTCTACGCATGGTTGATTGAGAATAAACTTTACACATTGGGAGAAACTTGGTATGTAGCTGTGGGTGTTTTTGTTTTGAGTGTCATTTTGGCTTGCCTGTGTCTGAAACTGTATGATGAGCCTGTGAGAAAATGGCTGACTAAGAAGTTTCTTGCTCCCAAATAAAAATACTGTATTTCTTGATTGATGTTCATTAAAAGGGCGGATACTATATAAGAAAATATTACAGCTTTGAATAACAGACAATTAGAAGAATGGCATCCGATCAGTAAATTCGGATGCCTGCATTGGATTATATCAACTGGGCTTTGGGGTTGATTTCCTTTTCTGGCAATAGTTATACATGCTGATGAGAGCATTCCGAACATAGACCTTTCAGGACATAATTGATACTTTGTACGGTGAATCCGGGAGGTAGTGTCACGATGGGCACGTGGATACTTTTCATACAAAACGTGCGGTGACAGTTCTCACAGTAGAAGTGAGTGTGGAGGTCGTCTACCTCACAATTGCAATCATTGCTGCAAACTGCATATTTTAACGATCCTGTACCGTCATCAATGCCATGAATCAGATGATGGGCTAAAAAAAGGGTTATGGTGCGGTAGATGGTTGATTTGTCTACCGTATCCAATTCGTTTTCCAAATCCAACAGTGAAAATGCTTCTTTGTGCTGCATCATGGTTTTTAGAATAAGCAGACGTATGGCTGTCGGTTTGATTTCCCGCTGTTCCAGTTTTTTTAAATAGATTGTTTCATTCATAGGTCAAATCATTTTATTCTTTCCATTTCTGTATTCTCATTGCATTAAAAATGGCGAGTAAAGCTACACCTACATCTGCAAATATGGCTTCCCACATAGTGGCCATTCCGCCGGCTCCCAATAGCAATACTAACAATTTCACTCCGAATGCCATTGATATATTTTGCCATACGATGCGATGGGTCTGTTTCCCTATTTTTATAGCTTCCGCCACTTTACTGGGTTGGTCTGTTTGTATCACTACATCCGCAGTTTCTATAGCAGCGTCACATCCTAGGCCACCCATGGCAATCCCAACATCGCTGAGTGCCAGTACGGGAGTATCATTGATACCGTCTCCTACAAAAGCTACACGATTTTCAGAATTTGCTTTTAATTGTTCTAAATGTGCTACCTTACCTTCGGGTAGTAAATCGCCGAAAGCCTGTGTGACACCTATCTTTTCGGCTAAATTAGAAACAATTGTCTGTTTGTCTCCCGATAATATTTGAATATTATTAATATTTAAGTCTTTCAGTTCGCGGATGGCTTGTACAGCATCTGGTTTTGGTGTATCCGCCAATGAAAGATATCCCAAATATTTGTTTTCCATTGCACATAACACGATTGTTTCTGTCATGTCGCTGATTTCATAGGGAAAAGAGATGCCGTATTTTGATAATAACCGTGCATTTCCTACATATACTTCTTTACCGTTTGTTACGGCTTTTATTCCATATCCGGCAAATTCGGTTATTTTCAGTGACGAGTTAAGGGATATACTTTGTTCTTCTGCATATTTGACAATGGCTTTTGCGATAGGATGATTGCTGAAACTCTCTATAGAGGCGATAAATTGAAGCAGTTCTTTTTGCGAAACACCTTCGGCTGCCGATATTGCCTGGACACTGAATACACCTTGGGTGAGTGTTCCGGTTTTATCGAATACTACGGTGTTTATTTGGGTTATGGCATCTAGATAATTACCCCCTTTGAAAAGAATCCCTTTGTGAGATGCGGCACCAATACCTCCAAAGTATCCTAATGGAATGCTGACCACTAATGCGCAAGGACATGATATGACTAGGAATACTAAAGCCCGATAGAACCAATCATCAAAAACAAAAATGAATTCAGGTTTTATCAGAGAGTATAAATAGGGGAGTATGACAACTAGTATCGCCAGTCCTGTCACTATCGGTGTATAAATTCGTGCAAAACGGCAGATAAATAATTCGGCAGGGGCTTTTCTTTCTGCTGCATCTTGTACTAAAGTGAGGATACGTGCTAACGTACTTTGATCATACGGTTTGTTTACTTTGATCCGTACCACTTTATCTGAAGCGATCATTCCTGCTAAAACTTCTTCTTGTTTATATAGAGTCCGGGGAACACTTTCTCCGGTTAGGGCGGCCGTATTAAATGAAGCGGAATCTTCCAGTAAAAATCCGTCTAAAGGTACTTTTTCTCCAACTTTTACTTCAATGGTTTCTCCTGGCTGTACTTTTTCCGGTACTGTTATTTTATATGTGTTGTTATATATTACAGTGGCTGTTTCGGGACGTACATCCAATAATGCTTTGATGTCGCTGCGTGCTTTGTGTACAGCTTTGTGTTGGAACCATTCACCTATGAGATAGAACAGAATAACGGCAATACCTTCCCAGTATTCTCCTAGATAGAATGCTCCTGATACAGCTATTCCCATTAAAGTGAATTCATTGAAAACTGATTCTAATTTTATTTTTTTCATTGTTTCTTTTTATTTATGACAACAAAGATAGCGGAAAGAAGATGCAACTAAATTGCAAATTATATTGTACCTTTACATCGGGTAATTTTTTATATACATGAAAAAACGATATTGGGCTTTTTTGATAGGAAGCTGGTGTTTGTCTGTAGGAATGCAGGCAGCTAAGGTGGATACTTTGTCGGTACATAGCGATGCAATGAATAAAGAGGTTCAGGTAATTACCATCTGTCCGGATAAAGCCATGGCAGGTGAAAAATGTCCCGTACTTTATCTGCTTCACGGATATGGGGGCAATGCGGGAACATGGCTCGGGATAAAACCGGAATTACCTCGGATAGCTGATAAGGAAGGAATCATTTTTGTTTGTCCGGACGGGAAGAACAGTTGGTATTGGGACAGCCCTTTGAACAAGGAGTACCGTTATGAAACATTCGTGTCAAAAGAATTGGTGAACTATATTGATAAGAATTTTACTACGAAAGCGGAGAGAGGGGGACGTGCTGTCACCGGGTTAAGTATGGGTGGTCATGGAAGTTTATGGTTATCCATCCGTCATAAAGATGTCTTTGGAGGAGGAGGTAGTATGAGTGGAGGTTTAGATATCCGTCCGTTTCCCAATAATTGGGAGATGAAGAAGCAATTAGGTGAAGAAGCGAGCAACAAGCAGAGATGGGACGAACATACGGTAATTAATCAGTTGGATAAGATAAAGAATGGTGATTTGGCTGTTATAATAGATTGCGGTTGTGATGATTTTTTTCTGGAAGTGAATAAGGCTGTACACGAAAAACTGTTGAAGAAGAAAATAAATCATGACTTTATCATCCGTCCGGGTGGGCATACAGGCAGGTATTGGAATAATGCCATAGACTATCAAATACTATTTTTCAGTAAGTTCTTTAATAAATCGAAATAATAAAATGGATAAGATTGTTTTTATCACAGGAGCTTCCAGCGGTATCGGTGCCGGATGCGCTCGCAAGTTTGCTTCACAGGGAGCAAGTTTGATTTTAAATGCCCGTAACGTAAATAAACTGAGTGCATTGAAAGAAGAATTAGAAAAGCAATATGGTGCGAAAATATATTTGCTTCCTTTTGACGTGCGCGACCGTAAAGCGGCAACGTCTGCTTTGGAATCATTGCCCAAGGAATGGCAATCCATTGATATATTGGTGAATAATGCTGGGTTGGTTATCGGTACGGATAAAGAACAGGAAGGCAGTCTGGATGAGTGGGATATTGTCATAGATACTAATATTAAGGCTTTGCTGGCAATGACACGCCTGATCGTACCGGGAATGGTGGAACGTAAGCGAGGACATATTATTAATATTGGTTCTATTGCCGGAGATGCTGCTTATCCGGGAGGTAGTGTGTATTGTGCTACAAAGGCTGCTGTGAAAGCTTTATCGGATGGACTGCGTATAGATTTAGTTGATACTCCATTGAGAGTGACTAATATCAAACCGGGGCTGGTGGAAACAAATTTTTCAGTTGTTCGTTTCCGGGGAGATAAGGAAAAGGCGGATAATGTATATAAAGGCATTCGTCCATTGACGGGAGATGATATTGCGGAAACGGTTTATTTTGCAGCTTCCGTACCGGAATATATGCAGATTGCAGAAATGTTGGTTATGCCTACTAATCAAGCTACAGGGACAATTGTTTCACGTAAATAAAAGAGGTGGACAGAGATATAAATAAAGGCGGCCCTTTAATAAAAGCCGCCTTTATTCTTACTTTCTCATTTTACCTTCTTACCTTAAAAAAACAATTATAATTCAATAATCAATGATTGACGTGCACCGACTGTCATATTTTTGGTAAGGTCAATTTTTTTGCCACTGATAAGTTCTTTACCGCTTTTTGAATCATTTGTCATTATGCGGTAGTGGTCATTTGCCACCACTTGTTCGGCATCGGTGCTGTTTAGGACAATGAGTTCAGTTTTCCCAGAATTAGTACGTGCGTACATATATATTCCGTGTTGGGGAATATGGTACTTAACTGTTTTCTTTTCCATCTTCGTTTAATTTAGTTTGGTTTTACGGCGGCAAATTTATATGTTTTTCAGCATATCTTATATAACTAATCGTTCAAAAATCATAATAAATCATTCATTTCTTAATCTATATCAATAAAAAATCCTCTTCCACATATTAGTTGAAGAGGATTTTATTTATTGTTGTTCAATGAATTACATCAAGAACCCAAGTAAAATACCGGCAGCTACGGCAGAACCGATTACACCGGCTACGTTGGGACCCATGGCATGCATCAGCAAGTAGTTGGTAGGATCATATTCCAGACCGATAACCTGAGAGATACGTGCCGAGTCAGGAACAGCAGATACACCGGCATTACCGATAAGCGGATTGATTTTGTTATCCTTACCTAATACCAAGTTGAATATCTTTACGAAGATAACTCCCGAAGCGGTAGCAATGATGAATGACAATGCACCCAGCGCGAAAATCAAAATCGAATCAATGGTAAGGAATTCTGAAGCTTGCGTGGAAGCACCTACTGTCAATCCTAATAAGATGGTAATGGTATCAATCAGCGGACCGCGGGCAGTTTCTGCCAAGCGACGGGTTACACCGCTTTCTTTCAATAAGTTACCAAAGAAAAGCATACCCAATAGAGGCAGACCCGACGGAACCAGAAAACAAGTAAGCAACAAACCAATGATAGGGAACATTACTTTTTCTGTATGAGAAACGACGCGTGGTGGTTTCATACGGATCAAACGTTCGTGCTTGGTAGTGAGCAGACGCATGATAGGCGGCTGGATAACCGGTACCAATGCCATGTATGAATAGGCAGATACCGCAATAGCTCCCATCAGGTTAGGCGCCAGTTTGGATGAAAGGAAGATTGCTGTCGGACCGTCCGCACCACCGATGATGCCGATAGCACCAGCCTGCATCGGATCAAAGCCCATTGCCAATGCAATCATGTATGCACCGAAAATACCAAACTGTGCGGCAGCACCAATCAACATCAGTTTAGGATTTGAAATCAATGCCGAGAAATCCGTCATTGCACCGATACCTAAAAAGATAAGTGGTGGATACCATCCGGAGGTAACTCCTTGATATAAAATATTAAGAACAGAACCTTCCTCATAGATGCCGACTTTCAGTCCGGCTTCCATGTTGAAAGGAATATTACCGATCAAGATACCGAAACCGATAGGAATGAGCAACATCGGCTCAAATTCCTTGGCCACGGCAAGGTATATGAAGAATAAACCTATCAGGATCATTACGATATGACCAACAGTAGCATTGGCAAAACCCGTATATGTCCAAAAGTCAGCTAGGTTATTCCCTAAAAAGTTGATAAATTCTCCCATATTATTCAATAATTACAAGGTCAGTACCTTCGAGAACGGATTCTCCTTTACTTACATTGATTGCGGTGATCTTGCCGTCTTTGTCTGCATTGATGTTATTTTCCATCTTCATAGCTTCAAGGATAATGATGGTTTGCCCCTTTTTTACGGTATCACCCACATTTACCTTGATATCAAGGATTACCCCCGGCAACGGAGATTTAACGCCCGATTTACCTGTAGAAGTTGCAGCAGGCTTTACTACTGTAGCTGGTGCCGGAGCAGGGCTGGTTGATACAGGACGAACTACCGGTTTCACTACAGCTTTCGGAGCTTTTTCCATTTCCACTTTGTAAGGAGTACCGTTCACTTCAACATGAGCGATATTGTCTTCTATATCTCCAATGGCAACTTTGTATACGTTACCGTTGATCTTATATTTATATTCTTTCATCATTTTATCTTTTTATTGGTGACTTACTTTTTGTGGGGAGTTTCACGCAAGGTATAAATCTTGGAACTCCACGGTGAATAACTACGTTTTACACGGGTAATGGTAAGAACGGTTTCTTCCACGTCATGTACATCGCTTTGCATTTCATGCATGGCCATGGCGATAGCGGCGAATACTTCGCCCGGAGCTTCACCCAATTTCTTTTCTTTGGCTTCTTGCTTGTCGGTAATACCTTTTACCTTCATGGCATTGCGCTTGCTCAGGTTTACAGAAATCTTACCTACACATTTGAAGAGAATGAAAAGTAAAAGAAGACCGCAGAATACAACGCTCATAGCAGAGATGGCCATACCGATACCACTACCGTCGTGTTCTTCGAATTTTTCCATCTTTGCATGACTGTTGATAGTCTTGTTATTGGTGCTCGGAGTCACATATTTGTCTGCGCTGGAACCTTTCACCTCCCATTCATTTGCTGCGTCGCTGACACGTGCGTATGATTGGTTTGCTTGCAATGTGCCTGCCGGAACAATAATCTGATCCAATAATTTTTTGCCTGAATCATACAATCCAATCCAATTGTCGGTTGCGGCATTCAGTGTGAAATTAGTGTGGAAAGTACCGCGGTTGGGTTCGCCGTCTGCCCAGAATAAAGCGTGCTGGCGAGGTTTGACCAAAGTCAATACATCACCTTTAGGGATAAAATAAGTAGCAGTATCTCCAGGCTGGCTGCTCACCTTCAGTAAACAACCGGCAAGGTCTGCGCTACCAAATGATCTGTTGAATATTTCAATCCATGCGCTGTGTACTCCGTAGTCATCCTGGAAATTGCTTTCATTTTCAATCAGCACTTCATTCAGTACCAGCTTGGTGTTCGATTTCTGTTCTCCACAAGAACATAACCCCACCATCAGCAGCAAAGAAAGGAATATTCCTATATTTAATTTCTTCATGTTCAATTCTCAGTTTTTAATTTTTAATTAAAGAGGAATATTACCATGCTTCTTAGCCGGATTGGTTAATTTCTTAGTCTGCAACTGTTGCAATGCACGGATGATGCGGAAACGGGTATTACGCGGTTCAATCACATCATCAATATAACCATATTTGGCAGCATTGTAAGGATTGGCGAACAGCTTGGTGTATTCAGCTTCTTTTTCGGCTAGGAATGCGGCAGGATTTTCCTGTTCTTTGGCTTCGCGTGCGTATAATACTTCTACTGCACCTGCACCACCCATAACGGCGATTTCGGCAGTAGGCCATGCATAATTCATATCACCGCGAAGTTGTTTACAGCTCATTACAATGTGAGATCCGCCGTATGATTTACGCAGGGTAATTGTCACTTTGGGTACAGTCGCTTCGCCGTAAGCATACAGCAACTTGGCACCGTGGAGGATTACACCGTTGTATTCTTGTCCTGTACCCGGAAGGAATCCCGGAACATCTACCAATGAAACAAGAGGTATATTGAAAGCGTCGCAGAAACGTACAAAACGAGCACCTTTGCGTGACGCATTGCTGTCAAGCACACCCGCCAGGTATTTGGGCTGGTTGGCAACAATACCTACAGACTGGCCGTTGAAACGTGCGAAACCAATGATGATATTTTTAGCGTAGTGAGGTTGGACTTCCAAAAACTCACCATTATCTACGATGGCGCTGATCACCTCATACATATCGTATGGTTTGTTGGGGCTGTCGGGGATAATTTCGTTCAAAGAGTCTTCCAGACGGTCGATAGGATCGGTACAGTCTACATAGGGAGCTTCTTCCAGATTGTTCTGAGGAATATAGCTTAACAATTTGCGGATCATGGCTAACCCTTCTTCTTCCGTCTTGGCTGTAAAATGAGTAACACCGGATTTGGTTGAATGAACGCTTGCACCACCTAAGTTTTCCTGGCTTACATCTTCACCTGTAACAGTCTTTACCACTTTCGGTCCGGTAAGGAACATATATGATGTGCCTTCCATCATCAAGGTGAAGTCTGTCAGAGCAGGAGAGTAAACAGCTCCGCCTGCACAAGGACCGAAAATACCTGAGATCTGCGGAATAACACCTGAAGCAAGAATATTGCGTTGGAAAATTTCAGCATAACCGGCCAATGCATTGATACCTTCTTGAATACGTGCGCCACCCGAGTCGTTGATACCGATACAGGGAGCACCCATTTTCATAGCTTGATCCATTACTTTGCATATTTTCAGAGACATTGTTTCTGAAAGAGAACCGGCAGAAACAGTGAAATCCTGTGCAAAGATGTAAACTAAACGTCCTTCTATGGTACCACAACCTGTTACTACACCGTCGCCCGGATAATGTTTTTTCTCCATGCCGAAATTGGTGCATCTGTGTTCCACAAACATATCCATTTCTTCGAAACTGCCCTCATCCAGCAGCATGGCTATGCGTTCGCGGGCTGTATATTTTCCTTTATCATGCTGTTTTGCAATTGCTTTATCACCTCCACCCATGCGTGCTGTAGCCCGGCGTTCGATAAGCTCTTTTATTTTTTCAAGTTGATTGCTCATTTTACTTATGATTTTACAATTTACGATTAAAAAATAATTCTATTTACGCTTGAACCAGACTAAATATACTGACTTCAATCGTGAATAGTCAGATCTCGTGTTTTATGGTTTTTCGCAAAGCTCGGTCAGGACGCCCAAAGTTGATTTGGGATGTAAAAAAGCAATTTGCAAACCTTCAGCACCTTTACGCGGAGCTTTGTCAATGAGACGGATGCCGGTGGTTTCAGCTTCGGCTAACGCATTTGCCACACCATCTTCCACTGCAAAAGCCAAATGATGCATACCACCGTTGCCATTATTTTTTTCAATGAACTTTGCGATAGTGCTTTCGGGGCTTGTAGGTTCCAGCAGTTCTATTTTAACATCACCTACTTTCAGAAAAGCGGTTTTAACTTTCTGATCCTCTACTGTTTCGATATTGTAGCATTTCAGACCTAATACGTTTTCATAATACGGCAGGGCCTCTTCAATGCTCTTTACGGCAATGCCCAGGTGTTCAATGTGTGAGATTTTCATGATCTTATAATTTTAATAGTTTGGTTTTATACTCAAGTTTTCAGATAAAACTGCACAAAGAAAGTAATTTCGAGTTAAATAAAGAAATATTTCTTCAATTTTATTTCTTATTTGCAAGATGCTTCACAACACTTTAGACAAAAAGACAAAAATGAGTTAAATATAGAATTTGCACAAGAGTTTGTTCAGCCACTTCCAACTGAAGCGGAACCAGCGGCGTGTACTGCTCTGCTTGCCGCCAAAGCGGAGTACAAAGTCCCTGTAACCGTGCTTTTTGAACGGTAATCCTGCATCCATGAATTCCAAATGTGCATATCCTTTTTCGTAAGCATAGGTAATAGGTGCCCATACGGACAGAATACCGGGGTAAAGAAAAGCATAGGTTTTCCGCATACTTCCTGAGAACCACAGGTAGGCACTTTCTTTTGAGAAAAGACAGATAGAACCACCGATGATTTTGCCTTTATATTTCACAAGAAACACTTTGGCTAATTCTTTTTCCGGGTTCTGCCATGCTAATAACCGGAAAAAGCCGATGTCCGGGAAATGTTTTCTTATCTGTGAGGAATAGGCTTTTTTCAACATTCGTGAGAAATCTTGTATATCTTTCTCATTGTCGGCTATTTCCATGATGGCACCATTTCTCAGAGCTTTGTTTATTTGTCTTCTGCGAGACATGCTCAGCCGTTCGTAAGGAGCTTTACTGTGCAGTGAATTACGTACTCTTAGCCAATTAATGGCGAAATAGTTGTTCTTTCTGAAGGCTTTGTATCCGAATAGCGGATTTTCCAAGTTGCGGAACTCGATGAGGAACGATTTGCATAATACTTCGTTGGTGAGATGTTCCAATATTTCCCCGAACAGGTCTTCCTTATTCTGTTCTTCATCAAAATACTCGCCTGTGCCATAAATTTCGCATCGTTTGATGATTGCAGGGGGGAACAGGCGCACACTTTTCCGGATGACTGCCAGCAGTTTGCCTACAGGACGGTTTCCTATATAGGCAACGATAAGCAAAGGTTTGTATCCCCGGGTCATTTCAAAGACATGAAACAGCTCGGTAGAATGGAAAATGTTTGTTCCCGGCAGAGGGGGAATGGCATTTCCTTTGCGATATGTACTTAATCTGACAGGCATCTCTAATTGCAAATTTATTGTTTTTTGTTTATCAATCCACATTCTAGTTGTATATTTGTGCAGAAAAATAAATTAACAGGGTATATTATGGAACAATTTAGTGACTTAATAAAGAACAGACGCAGCATGCGTAAGTTCACGGATCAAGAGTTGACACAGGAAGAGGTAGTTGCTTTGTTGAAGGCTGCTTTGATGGCTCCGTCTTCTAAACGTAGCAATTGCTGGCAGTTTATTGTGGTAGATGATAAGGATATGTTGGAAAAACTTTCCCATTGTAAGGAGATGGGGGCGGCTTTCCTAGCGGATGCTGCTATGGCTGTAGTTGTGATGGCTGATCCGTTGGCTAGTGATGTCTGGATTGAAGATGCGTCAATTGCTTCCATAATGATCCAGTTGCAGGCAGAAGATTTGGGGTTGGGAAGTTGTTGGATACAGGTGCGTGAACGTTTTACCGCTACCGGGATGCCCTCGGGTGAATACGTGCATACGTTGCTTGATATTCCGTTGCAGTTGCAGGTGGTTTCCATTATAGCGGTAGGACATAAGGGTATGGAACGCAAGCCTTTTAATGAGGAGCATTTACAATGGGAGAAAATTCACATTAATAAATATGGAGGCAAGTAAACGTGGCTGCTGTCAATCATAAGGATACGTATAAAGCTTCTGCGGTGTTTCTCATTGTGATGGGGATGCTTTATCTGATCGATAAGTTTATAGGATTTGCTTCACACGGGTTGCCATGGGTTATGCAGAAAGACAATCTGTTACTGTATGCAGCTGTTATTTTCCTTTGGTTCAAGGCCGATAAGTCAGTAGGAATTGTATTGGCGGGTATATGGCTGATATTGAATATCGGTTTGGTGATAGCTTTGTTGGGACAGATGTCTGCTTATTTGTTGCCGGCGGCTTTGTTGCTGGTGGGAGTTATTTTATATTTAGTTTCGACCCGATGATGAAAATAGTTCTGATAGGAGCCGGCAATGTGGCAACCCATCTGGGAATTGCTTTACAAAAGGCGGGGTGTCTTATCTTGCAGGTATACAGCCGTACAGAGGAATCTGCTTCTGCATTGGCTGCCAGACTTTCAGTAGACTACACTATTGTGCCGGACGAGATACGTCGGGATGCCGATTTGTATATTGTAGCGCTGAAAGATGCAGTTTTGCGACAATTGGCTCCTGTATTGGTGAAAGGAAGGGAGCAGGCCTTGTTTGTACATACGGCGGGTAGTATGTCTATGGATTTATGGAAGGGATTGGTAAAACGCTATGGGGTACTTTATCCTATGCAGACTTTTAGCAAGCAGCGTGAAGTGGATTTCAATACTGTACCTTTTTTTATAGAAGCATCTGCTCCGGCAGAAGTGGAATTGCTGCGTATGGTGGCAGTTCGTCTCAGTCCTAAAGTGTATGAAGTGACTTCCGGGCAACGTAGGTATTTGCATCTGGCGGCAGTCTTTGCTTGTAATTTTGCAAACCATATGTATGCATTAAGTTCACATATACTGGAAAAGCAGGGGATTCCTTTTGAAGTGATGCTTCCGCTGATAGACGAAACTGCCGGCAAAGTACATGAACTTTCTCCCACACAGGCGCAGACAGGTCCGGCTGTACGCTACGATGAAAACGTAATAAGCAAACATTTGGAGATGTTGGCGGATGAGGAGTCTTTGCAGGAATTGTACGAAAAGATAAGTAAAAGTATTCATAATCTCCCTTTGTCTGTCATTCAGGCAAATAAAGAGGGAAAGAACTCATAAGTGGTATGATAAACTATGATTTAAAGAAAATAAAGGCATTGGTATTTGATGTAGATGGGGTATTGAGTGCGGAAACTATTTATTTGCACCCCAATGGTGAACCCATGCGTACGGTTAATATCAAGGATGGGTATGCATTGCAGTTGGCTGTGAAATGCGGGCTGCATGTTGCCATCATTACCGGTGGAAATACCGAGGCGGTGCGTAAGCGTTATGAGGGGCTGGGTATCAAAGATGTCTATCTGGCTGCTGCGGTGAAGACCCGGGAGTATGCCCATTTGAAGGAAAAATATGGATTGCAGGATGAGGAGATACTCTATATGGGCGATGATATTCCCGATTATGAAGTGATGCGTTTGTGTGGGCTGCCTTGTTGTCCTGCTGATGCGGCACCTGAGATAAAGGAAACAGCTGTTTATATTTCTCATCGTAACGGGGGATATGGATGTGGCCGTGACGTGGTGGAACAGGTCTTGAAGGCTCAAGGAAAATGGATGGCTCATGAAAAGGCCTTCGGGTGGTAATGAAATAAAGAAAAGTTATGTTGGAAAATTTAGAAAAATATAAAATAATCCTTGCTTCCAATTCTCCTCGCCGCAAAGAATTGTTATCCGGCTTAGGTATAAAATATGAAGTAAAAACACTACCCGGCATAGAGGAAACCTATCCGGATACATTGAAAGCAGAGGAAATCCCTTTGTATATAGCTTGCGAGAAGGCGGCTGCTTACCGGAATACCATGCATCCGGACGAATTGATTATTACTGCCGATACCATTGTATGGTTGGATGGTGTAGTCATGGGCAAGCCTCATAACGAGGATGATGCACGGCAAATGTTGTGGAAGCTTTCCGGCAAGACCCATCAGGTGATAACCGGAGTTTGTCTGACTACCGCCGGGGCTCAGCGAAGTTTTTCAGCTGTGACAGAAGTAACGTTTGCAGAATTGTCCGATGAGGAGATCGATTATTATATCCGGGTTTACAAGCCGATGGATAAGGCTGGTTCTTATGGTATACAAGAGTGGATAGGTTTCATTGGTGTCCGTGGTATTTCAGGTAGTTACTTCAATGTGATGGGGCTTCCTGTACAGCGCCTGTACACGGAACTGAAAAAACTATAAGTCAGTATGTGAACAGTAGGGGCCGTGTTTTTGTTATTTATATGAACTATAAATGGAAAAATAATTATGGCTTATAAAATAGCTTTTTACGACACGAAACCCTACGACGAACGCTCGTTTACGGAGGCTAATGAGAAGTTTGGCTTTGATATCAGGTATTACAAAGGCCATTTGAATATGAATAACGTGGTGTTGACCAAAGGAGTGGATGTGGTTTGCATTTTCGTAAACGATACGGCTGATGCCGAAGTTATCCGGGCAATGGCGGATAATGGTGTTAAACTGCTGGCTTTAAGATGCGCAGGTTATAATAATGTGGATTTAGCGGCAACGGCAGGTAAGATGAAAGTGGTACGGGTACCGGCTTATTCACCTTATGCCGTTGCCGAATTTACAGTGGCGTTGATGTTATCACTCAACCGCAAGATTCCCCGTGCCACAATGCGGACACGTGACGGGAATTTCTCCCTGCACGGGCTTATGGGATTTGATATGCATGGCAAGACTGCCGGAATTATCGGTACGGGTAAGATTGCCAAGATTTTAATTCAGATATTACGTGGATTCGGTATGAATGTTCTTGCATATGATCTTTATCCCGATTACAATTTTGCCCGTGAACATCAGGTGGTTTATTGTACTTTGGATGAACTTTATCATAGTTCGGATATCATCTCCCTGCATTGTCCTTTGACAGAACAGACAAAGTATCTGATTAATGATTATTCCATCAGTAAAATGAAAGACGGAGTGATGATTATCAATACGGGGCGTGGGCAGTTGATTCACACCAATGCCTTGATAGAGGGACTGAAGACTAAAAAGGTGGGATATGCCGGTCTGGATGTATACGAGGAAGAAGAGCCTTATTTTTATGAAGATAAGTCCGACAAGATTATTGATGATGACACTTTAGCCCGTCTTTTGTCTTTCAACAATGTGATTGTGACTTCTCATCAGGCATTCTTTACCAAAGAAGCAATGACGAATATTGCTCATACTACTCTGCAAAATGTGAAAGACTTTGCTGAAAGTAGATCTTTGGTGAACGAAGTAGCGGTGGGGAGAGTCTAATCTCCCCTGTAGTAATATAATAAGGAGTGGCGGGCTATAAAGTCCGCATTCTTTTGAACCAGTTCCCTTTCACCAAATTCGGGGAATTGTGCATCGGGGATATAGTGGTTGTTTATTACATATTCCATCAGGTCCGGTGGGCATTTGGTCGGGATAGTAAGCAGGCTGAATGCCTCTTGGGCAGCCGTTGCGGCATCATACATCGGGTTAAGAGGGTCACTGATATATTTGCATATATCTTTCGCCAGTAGAATACCTTTTTCGGAATTCACCATCATGATGAAATCCTTATGTTCCTTCATTTGGGGCAAAGTGTGATTGGAATCGTCCGGCCATTGTAATACTTGGGTAAGGAAACGGTGTAGTTCCTTATATCCTTCCAGATATACGATACGGGCACCGTTTGTGCCTTGCGTGAACAATTGATAGGTATGGTGGTTCCTTTCCTTCATTTCATCCGATATTTCGGGAATGGCAGGGTATAGTCCTTCTATCTCTTCCCAACATTCGGTTTCTCCGTTGGTCAGCAGGTCAATCCATTCATGAAGAAACAGGGCAAGGGGACCACATGGAATGATGAATTTGTCGGTTTCTGTAACCTGTGCAATATATTCTTGTACAGATGGTTCTGTGAGATAAGTGTGTCCGAACAGCCAGCGTAGTTTATGGTTTGCGTTCTCTTTTCCTTTGAAGTTCATAAAGAAATCCTGTAACGTGTCATTGGCGGGAGCCGTTTCATACTCTTCATCCAATATCCGGAAAAATGAATGCGAGGTTTCTTCGATATTCCTGTCCATCGGATTGATATACGGATGTTTATATGGAGCCTTCTCTAAAGTGTTCCAAATGATGAAGCGGATATCTTCTTCATTGATCTCATCTTTTATATAATCCGGCCGGATGGTATAGAAAGGAAGTGACGTATCATATAGTTCCAGATGCTTTTTGATGAATGCTTGCCATAGACCTAAACCTGAAATGACATCTTCAAAATAGGCAGCGGTGTAAAGACATAATTTCTTTTTTATGGATTCGGGAATCTCTCTTATCGTACAAGTGGAGTATAATCGGTTAGCCAGATCGACAAAATATCTGTCTGTAGCCTGTTGTTGGATGTAAGGATGGATAGCCAACCAATCTTTTATGTATAATTTTATGGTTTGCATATTAGTTTATTTGAATTATTTTTATTGCAAAGATATTCCTTTCATTGTAAAAAGGAAGGAGAATATCGGGATATTTACTTTATCTTTGCAATATTCTAACTTTGAAATACCTATAAAAATGGAAATAGATTTAACAACTCCTGCTTTATTATTTTCTGCCATATCGCTGATTATGTTGGCATATACTAATCGTTTTCTTTCATACGCTCAATTAGTGCGTACGTTGAAGGACCAATATCGTGAGAATCATTCGGCTGTGACAGCAGCACAGATTGCTAATCTCCGCAAGCGTCTTTATCTGACACGTGCCATGCAGGTGACAGGTATCGGAAGTTTGTTGCTTTGTGTGGTCAGTATGTTTTTAATGTATATACAGTTCTACCTTATATCCGTATATATTTTTGGACTGGCGCTTGTGTTGCTCATTATTTCTTTGGGGATTTCTGTGCGCGAGATTTATATTTCGGTCAAGGCGCTGGAATTGCATCTAAGCGATATGGATTCCTGATCTATTTTTTTGAGAAGATATTTATCATAAAGGAACAGGTTGCCAGTGTGATACCTGTTCCTACTACTCCCTGCCATCCAAACCAGTGCCAAAATATTCCGGCAAGAAGTGTACCTATGGAACCGCCAATAAAATAGGTCGTCATAAAAATGGTGTTGATACGGTTGGCCGCCTTCGGGTTAAGAGAGAAAATCGTAGTCTGATTACTTAACTGGATGCATTGCATGCCTATATCTATGATAAAAATTCCGATGATGATTCCCACATAGGAGTTCTGACCGGAATAAAGCGAGAACCACGCTGCAAATATCAAACCACAACCGATGTAATTCAGTCGTTTGACTCCCAAAACCTGTACATAGTTTCCTATATACGAGGCGGTGAGAGCTCCTGCTATGCCGCATAATCCCAATAACCCTACAATGTTGTTTCCCGCAAAAAAAGGGGCTTGTTCCATCTTAAATGCCAATGAAGTCCATAGAGCAAGAAATGAGCCGAAAGCAATTCCGGCACGTAAGGAAGAAATACGCAACTGGGGGTATTCCATAACCAATGAAAACAAGGATTTCATCAGATCACTGTATCTGCCTTTGAAATTACACGGCATGTCGGGTAGTACACGCATGATGATGATGACACATATCACCATCATCCCGGCTGCCACAAAGAAAATGAACCGCCATCCTAAATATTCACCGATAATTCCGCTTACTACGCGCGAGGCCAGGATACCTGTCAGCAATCCCGATACAATCATACCTACATTTTTTCCCTTGGTTTCGGGAGTGGAAAATTGGGCAGCTATGGGGATAAAGATTTGTGGCATCACCGAACAAATGCCGGTCAGTAGAGAGGCAAATAAAATGAGATGGATATAGGGAGTCAGTGCGATGGTTAGTAATGAAACGACCAGGACTGTGAAATTGATTAGAATAATGGTTTTCCTTTTAAATAAATCTCCCAAAGGAATAATGAACAGCAATCCGATGGCATAACCTATTTGGGTAATCATTGCTATCAGGTTGGCGGTGAACTCGGATGTTTGGAGATCACGGCTGATGCGGTTTAATAAAGGTTGGTTATAATATAAATTGGCAACGGAGATTCCCGCAATAATTGCTAGCGTCCAAAGTAAGGAGGCAGGTAGTCCTTGGTTTTCTTTTAATTCTTGTTTCATGCTGCAAAAATAGTAATTTCATGAAAATCATGTTATCTTTGTAAAGAAGAAAAATGGGAATGGAAATGAAAATGGAAATGGAAATGAAGAATTGGATAAAAACGGTCTGTTTTCTGCTTTGGACCTGTGTAATGTGTACGGCGTGTATTGATGATGATGTGGAGGAAGGTACTGTTGATTTACAAACAGGAGAGAGCATTCCTGTTTTCTCTGTGGTAATGGATGATGGACAAATAATAACTTCCGAAACTCTGAAAGGAGAGGTTTCTTTGATTGTGTTTTTTCATACGGGGTGTCCGGACTGCCGGAAAGAACTTCCTGTGCTGCAAAAAATATATACGGATTACGGTCGAAGAATCCGGATGGTTTGTATTAGCAGGGAAGAGAGCTCGGCAGAGATTGTCCGTTATTGGGACGAAAATCATTTGACCTTGCCCTATTCGGCCCAAGAAAACCGCACGGTATACTATCAGTTTGCTAAATCGGGAATACCTCGTGTTTATGTCATAGATAAAGAGTTGGTTATCCGTAGTGTTTTCACGGATAACCCGTTGGCAAGTTATGAAGATTTGGCTGAGGCTATAACCGCCAGTTTGTAATTTTAGGCATGGTATTTTAATTTATATTATTTCTTTTGTGGATGGTGTATGTTTATAGCATACTTTTCCCTGTTCATCTTTAGGGATAATGAATGTGGTTGATGAATATATTGGTGATGGAGTATCTTGATGTTTATTGTGTTGGCTTTTTGAAAAAAGTTCCTTTATTGTCTTTAATCTCTATCATTCCATTATCGGCATCAAATAGGAAAGGAGGAAAGCTGAAAAATATGTATATTTCAGTATCTTTTAATTTATAGAGTTTGGGAGTTATTTTTTTGCTGACACCAGATGGGAATACTTGGTCATCCATTTCGGTGAGGATATAATAATCTGCTCCCTCCCTCAATACATTTTTGCTAATCTTGGCTTCTGCTTTTGATTTGGCAATAATATAGAATCCCTCTATATCATATTTTTCCCAATTTTTATACTCTTGTCCAAGCACCATACTTATGTTTAAACATAAAACCAGTAGTAATAATATTCTTTTCATATCTATCTGTTTTTAAGGTTATTCCAAGTTGGTATCACAAATATAAGAATTCTTATTGGTTTTTTCAAGGAATAAGAAAGAAAAATAGAGAGTGGAATTTTAAAGAAAAGTAATTCCTATCCATATCAGAACTCCTGCTATTAGAACAATGCCTAACATGATTAATTTTATTTTGAAGAGCTGGTGGGTTTCCGCTTCTTCTTTTTCTTGCGTTTTTATTCTGATCTCTTCTAATTGCTCAAGGGATAGATGGGAGGAGTGCCCTTTTTTGTTCAAATCAATCAGTCGGTTTCTGGTTTCATTCAAGCGTTCCTTTCCTGCCTTTCGTAGTTCACGATTTTCTTTATCTCTTCTCATCATGTCATTGATGCAACCTAAAGTACCCATAATCTAACTGTTTAATTTGAATTCATTTCCACAAATATAGTGTTTTTTGCAGTTGCTTTTCTTCATTTGCTAATTTAATATGAATTTAAAGGAGGAATATTACTTAATAAACCCGATGTTCCTTGACTGCCGGATATAAATATTCTGCCAATGGATTTGTAATATAAAGTTGTATGCCATTATGCTTTCATACCATTGCTTATGGGGTAATATGTTGATAATGAACTGTATTTATATGGCGTGGTATTTTCCCCATTGAAACAGGTAAAAAGTAGATGTATTTATCTTATCATTGAAAAAAAATGTGAATATAAAGTTTAGGTGAAAGTGATTTTATTTGTAAATTGTATACCGTCATGTAGGTATCTCCGATCTATGTATAATTTAGTATATACCTAGAAATGGGGATTGTGCCGAGCTTTTATGAATTGTAATTTTGCAAACCAATAGAGAATGAAATGATTTGTAAGATTGCATATATTTTTTTATTTATAATTTGTAGCAATGTGTCTCTTTTATGGGGGCAGACATTTGTATTTCGGGGAACTGTACTGGATGAGCAGACTTATAAAGCGTTGGATTACGCTACAGTTCAATTGTTTGTGGATAAGCAGATTGTTTATGGGGGAATAACAGATGCGAATGGACATTTTGAACTTCTACATATCCATCCTGGAACTTATCGGGTTATTGTATCCTATTTAGGATATGATTCTACAGAAAAAGAAGTGAAGGTCATTGGGGATATTTCAGCAATCTTTTATTTAAAACCTTCGGTCATGGCGCTGAACGAGGTAGTGGTGACCGCTTCTGAATCAAAACGCGCTACCAGCGCTTCTATCGTTGACCGTACAGCCATGAAACATCTTCAGCCCAGCAGTTTCAGTGACTTGATGGAATTAGTACCTGGAGGAAAGTCGGCTGATCCTCAGATGGGGCAGGCCAATCTGATCCGGATACGTGAAACAGGTAAGACGGAGGATATCTCTTCATTGGGAGTTGGATTTTATATTGATGGTATCTCCCAGAATACGGATGCGAATCTGCAATATATGCCAAACAGTACTTCCGCAGTGAATGCAACGAGCACAATGTCAAAAGGGATGGATATGCGTACCATCTCAACCGATAATATTGAGAAGGTGGAAATCATTCGTGGCATTCCTTCCGTGGCTTATGGTAATGTGGCAAACGGTGCGGTAATCATTCAGCGTAAAATGAATGAGAGCCCCTTGTCTGCGCGTTTTAAGGCTGATAAAACCAGTAAACTGTTTTCTGTAGGCAAGGGAATTCGGCTGGATGGGAACGGGCGTTATGTGTTGAATGCTGATTTAAACTATTTGGAGTCCAAAATAGATCCGCGTAACAGTGTGAAAAATTACACTCGCCTTACTGCTTCCGCCCGCTTGGATGGCAAATGGTTATGGAATGAACGTAATATTCATTGGAATATCAGTTCCGATTATACCGGCTCGTTTGATGATGCGAAGAGGGATAAAGATGCGACAGTAAAGGAAGATTCTTATAAATCGGACTTTAACAGCCTGAAGATAGCGGGGAAATGGAGCATGAAGTTTCCGGTCCATTTATGGATTCGTGAGGTTGGTGTGGCTACTTCTGTCAGTCAGCAGTGGGAGAAGATGCGTGAAATAAAGTCCGTTTCTCTGAATCGTCCGGCAGCTATTGCTACTCAGACAGAAACCGGAGAGTTTGATGGCATCTATCTACCTTATAATTATGTGGCACAGATGGATATTGATGGTAAACCTTTATATGTTACGGCTTCCGCCCGTACGCGGTTGGCTTTCCCGTTGGGGGTATTACAGAATGCGATGAATATGGGGATGGAATGGAATTATCAGAAGAATTTGGGAGAAGGCCAGGTATTCGATGTGACACGGCCCATCAGTGAAAGTTTGAGTACACGGCCTCGCCGTTTTAAGGATATACCGGAGCTGCAACCTTTCGCCTTCTATGCCGAGGAGGTGTTGAATCTTCCTGTAAATAGACATAAATTGGCTTTTACGGCTGGTATCCGTTTGCAGTCTTTATTGGGGCTGGACACTAAATATAAGATGCAGGGCAAGATATATCCCGATCTTCGTCTGGACTTGCAATGGAGTTTACCGGTATCAAACGGATGGGATGTTTCCTTTTCGGGAGGTTTGGGCTGGATCAGCCGTATGCCGACCACCGCACAGCTATATCCGGATTTTAAGTATGTAGATTTGATTCAGTTGAATTATTACCATACCAATCCGGATTATCGCCGTATCAATATGATGACATATAAATGGGATAATACAAACTATCAATTGGAACCAGCACGTAACATGAAATGGGAAGTGCGGGCCGACGTCAGCTATAAGGGAAACCGCCTGTCGATAACTTATTTCCGCGAACGGATGAATAATGCTTTTGATGATATCACTTATTATAGGTCATTGGCATATAAACTATATGATCCTGCTAGTATCGACGGATCAGCATTGACGGCTCCTCCAGAACTTTCTCAGTTGACTTATACAAATGAATATAATCTGGATGTGTATTCCACACAAGGTAATGTAATGAAGGTGTGTAAAGAAGGAGTGGAGTTTCAGTTCGCTTCCAAACGAATAGAATCGCTCAAGACTCGCGTCACTATGTATGGAGCCTGGATAAAGACAATTTATAATTCGGATTCTCCTCAATATAAGGCCTCTTCTATATTGTTGGACAATAAACAGCTGAAATATGTGGGATTGTACAATGGGGACAACGGAACAGAAAGCCAGGCATTCAATACGAACTTTATGTTTGATACCTATATACAGCGTTTGGGACTTACTTTCTCTACGTCGGCACAATGCACTTGGTATACCAACAGACGGAACTTGTGGAATAATGGCGTGCCAGTAAGCTATATAGATCAATCCGGTGAAACGCATCCGTTTCGCGAAGAGGATAAAAACAATATTCAGTTACAGCATCTGGTGGAGAAATATTCAGCCACTTATTTTGAGCGTACTACCGTGCCTTTTTATATGGATATCAATTTGAAGGCGAGTAAACGGATCGGTAAGTATCTGAATCTGGCTTTTTATGTAAACCGGCTTTTGGGTATTTATCCTGATTATACGTTACGGGGCGTACTGCAACGGAGAACGTCCGAATCGCCTTATTTCGGTATGGAAATGAACTTAACCTTTTAGTAAATGAACAATAAAATAGAGATGAAGATGAAAAAGAATCAATTGACAATGTTAGTCCTTTTTGTGACAATGCTGGGATTTACCGCATGTAGTGATGATGACAAAGTGAGCATATCCACTGTAGGTATTACCACTACTGTAGATACAACTATCGAGGGGCTGCAACTGACCGGTGGAACCTATACTTTTGAAAATGTAAATACATCTGTCAAGACAGACATTACCTATCCGGCTCAGAGTATTGAACTGGCGGACGGGTTGTATAATGTAACTTTCATTGGTAAGGGAACTTACTCACAGAATGGAACTCCGGTGGAAGTCGATGTACAGGGAGTACAACAGAATGTGGCCGTATCTGGAGGGTCGTACAAGCTGGAACTGAAGGTTCATGTACTCAATACAGGTGATCCTGATTTTGTGATTGCCGAGATATTTATTCCCGGAACCTATAATGAAGCAGGTAAGCAATATAATGGCGACCAGTATATACGTATCTATAATAACTCGGATAAAGTTTTGTATGCGGATGGATTGATATTTATGGAATCACAATTCCAAACTACTCAGAAATATCAATCGGTAGATCCGGATATCATGGATGAAGCTATTGCGGTAGGCTCTGTTGTAGCAGTACCGGGCAGTGGAACAGATTATCCGGTACAACCGGGAGAATCCTTTATCCTTTGTGACAATGCGATCAATCATAAAGAGGCTAATCCGAATTCTATAGATTTAAGTAAAGCCAATTTTGAGTGGTATATTGAATCAAAGCAAGATGTGGATAATCCGGCTGTTCCCAATCTGGATGTTTATTATTGTTATTCCAAAACTATCTGGGTGTTGAATAAACAGGGAAATCGCGCTTATGCTATTGGCAGATTACCCAAAAGTATGACTAAAGAAAAGTATATTTCAGACTATGCATACAACTATACGTATATTATGCAAAATGGAACAGCCAGTAAACCGCAAAGCAAATATAAGTTCCCCAATGAATGGGTGATTGATGCTGTAAATGTAGGTGCTTCCAATGAATGGCAGTGGAATGTAACCTCTACCGGGCTGGATATGGGGCATACTTATATCGGTATGAACAATACCGTTGCAGAAAACATCGGAAAGTGCGTAATGCGTAAAGCCGCCTACAAGGATGGTGATCGGGAAGTATTGCAGGATACAAATAACTCTACCGTTGATTTCACACCTGCGGCTACTCCGAGCCTGTTTAACAAATAATTGAATCCGTCTTATTGATATATAAATCTTTATTATTCATGATGCTAATCCGAATTATCATTATGTTGCTGATTGCTTTATTTGTGGAGAGTCGGCAGGAAGCCTTCGGGCAGACTACCGACACACTCTCCCTGTCCGATAAGGTAATCCGTACCGCTTCATTTGCGACTGGATTTCGTGGCGAGATATGGCAGAATCCGGCACTTTATTATTACTATACTCCGTATACATGGACAAGGCTGGACGTAAATGGAGCTTATCATGATAAAGGAAAAGCATCTTTGAAACAGGAAGGTGATAAGGATACCCGTATCGGGGTAGATGTCAATTCCTTCGTTATTCTTTCGGAACGTGATCGTGTATTCGGTTCAGCAGGATACAGGAGTGAGAAGCAGGAGAATGTGTTATGGAATGAAAATATAGACTGGAAATTGATCGCTCCTTACGTGACTGGTGATTCCATTGGTGGTTTCCTGAAGGGAGAAACTTATTATTTCAATGGAGGTTACGCCAGTGAGTCAGGTTCCTGGATATGGGGAATCACCGGTGGTTACAGAGCGTCTCATAATTATCGGGATAAAGATCCGCGTCCACGTAATACAGCTTCCGATCTCTCTTTTGCTTTGGGAGCAGGATATCGTCTGGGGACATATCGTTTGGGAGTTTCCGCAGATTTCCGGCTTTATCAGCAGAAAAGTGAGATTTCATTCCTTGCAGATAAAGGCTCTACTTCGGTATACCATATGTTGGGATTGGGCATGGATTATGTGCGTTTCGCCGGAAAACAGACCGGGACGAAGCATCAAGGCATCCGGTGGGGAGGAAGCATAGGCATTCTGCCAGTTGATACGGAAAAGGGGATATCGGCCACAGTTTCAATTGACCGTATGTCAATGGACAAGAAATTGAGCAATGCCAATAATCTCACTTTGCTGGAATTGAATACGACTGATTTGAAAGGAAACGTGACCTGGATGCGGGAACTTCAGCAGGCAGAACACCTTGCTGTGAAACTGGATGCAGGCTATATAGTTCGTAAAGGAATGGAGAATATTTACGGAGAGGCGGGCGGAAGCTCCTATGGAGCATTAATTAGTACATCTCCGGGAATGAAGGTCACGAATAGTCGGATTGCCGTAAGTGGTTTGTGGGAGAAGCTTTTGACCGATAAAGGTGTATGGGGAGGAGCAATTGTTCCAAACATAATCTACCATCGGTTGGAAACGGATTACAACGCCGTATCCCGGTTTGTTCACTTGTCTGTTTTGGAGAGTTCTTTGCGTGCCCGTTTGCTGTATCAGAAGAGGCTGCTACGATTGACCGCAGAAGCTAACGGTGGATATTATGCCAATTTATCGGCTGAATATTCTTTACCGGGATTGAATACCGCGAAGTCGTCTGCCCAGACTTTATTGGCAAATATTGACTATTTATCAGATAGTTATAGTATGGTGGGGATTCGTCTGCAAGGGGATTATCCCATCATGAAACAATATAACCTGTCTTTGTCTGTTCAATGGCAGGCGGCATATTATAAAAAATGCGGAACGGCCCAGTATGCCGTTTGTTCATTGGGCATCTTTTTTTAAAAAATAAAAACAGTTAGCATATGAAAATTAAGTTTATGGTCGCTGCAACCTTAATGGCAGCTTTAGTAACTACTACTTCTTGTGGAAACAGTAACAAACAGAGCCAGTCTGAAAAAACGGAGCAGGCGGCTCCGGCGGCATTGAGCATCGATAATCTGCTGGTGCATGCCGATTCACTGGCCAACAAGGAGGTGACTATCGAAGGAATCTGCACACATACCTGCAAGCACGGAGCTACAAAAATATTCCTGATGGGCAGTGATGATACCAAAACGATTCGTGTGGAAGCCGGACCTTTGGGCTCGTTTGATACCAAATGCATCAACGCTATTGTCACAGTGACTGGAACGTTAAAGGAACAGCGGGTAGATGAAGCTTACTTGCAAAACTGGGAGGCTAAACTGAAAGCACAGACTGAAAAATCTCATGGAGAAACTGCTGCCGGGTGTGATTCGGAAAAAAAAGCACGCGGTGAAACAGCCAGCACCCCTGAAGCCCGTATTGCGGACTTTCGCGCAAAGATAGCAGAAAGAAAAGCTGCTACCGGAATAGATTATCTGTCATTCTACTATATGGAAGCCAGTTCTTATGAAATCGCAGAATAAAGGTACTGCATTCCACAAGTGGAGCCGGATCATCCATCGTGATCTGTCTTTCTTCTTTGCGGGAATGATTTTGATTTATGCTATTTCGGGTATCGTGATGAACCATAGGGATAGCATAAATCCCCATTATACAGTTACACGAACGGAATATAAAATAACAGAGGATCTGTCGGACAAGAGCAAAGTTAATGAGAAGATGATTTTGACTTTGTTGGAACCGCTGGGCGAAGCTGGAAATTTTACTAAATATTATTACCCGGAACCGGATCTGATTAAGGTTTTTCTGAAAGGAGGCTCAAGTCTGGTGATTAACACCCGGACAAAAGATGCTGTCTACGAGGGGGTGAAGCGCCGTCCGCTGATCTCTTCCATGGTACAACTCCATTTCAATCCGGGTAAGTGGTGGACTTGGTTTGCCGATGCTTTTGCTGTCTGTCTGATTATTATCACTGTCAGCGGTATAGTGATGATAAAAGGTCCTAAAGGATTGTGGGGCAGAGGAGGAATCGAGTTGGTGGCCGGTATCTTGATTCCTATTCTTTTCCTGGCGTGTTTCTAATAGCAAACGAAAAATGATTTATAAAGCATGAGTGCAATTATAGAATGTAAGAACCTGACCCATTATTACGGTCAACGCAAGATTTATGAGAACTTGAGTTTTGAAGTTCCTCAAGGGCGTATCTTGGGGTTGTTGGGTAAAAATGGTACAGGGAAAACGACAACCATTAATATATTGAGCGGTTATCTTCAGCCGCGTTCAGGCGAATGTCGCATCTTTGGTGAGAACATTCAGACCATGAATCCTGCTTTACGCAGGAATATCGGTTTATTGCTGGAAGGTCATGTTCAATATCAGTTTATGAATATCACACAAATAGAAAAGTTTTATGCTTCTTTTTATCCGGGACAATGGAAAAAGGAGGCTTATTATGACTTGATGAATAAATTGAAGGTAGCTCCGGGACAACGTATCTCAAGAATGTCGAACGGACAGCGTTCGCAAGTGGCATTGGGACTGATCCTGGCACAAAATCCGGAGTTGTTGATTCTGGATGATTTCTCTTTAGGACTTGATCCGGGCTATCGCCGTCTTTTTGTGGATTATTTACGTGATTATGCCCGTTCCGAGAACAAGACTGTTTTCCTGACTTCCCATATTATTCAGGATATGGAGCGGTTGATTGATGATTGTATTATTATGGATTATGGCTCTATCCTTATTCAACAGCCTATTGAAACGTTGATGAAAGAGCTGAGAAGATATACTTGTACTGTGCCCGAGGGGTATCAGCCTCAGTTGCCGGCAACTTGCTATCATCCGGCTGTCATTCGTCAAACCTTGGAAACGTACTCCTTTTTGCCTCTCGTGGATGTGGAGAAACTGTTGAAGGAAAGTCAAGTTCCCTTTACTGGTTTGCAGCACGAAAATGTAAGTCTGGAAGATGCCTTTATCGGTCTTACCGGAAAGTATTAATATGTAAACTAAATAGAAGAAATATGATACAAGCCATATTTTATAAAGAGTGGATAAAAACGCGTTGGTATTGGTTGCTGGCAACTCTTTTTATGATAGGGATCACAGGATATTCCATGCTTCGTATTGGCCGTACCATTGCCATACAGGGAATCGATCATTTATGGGTAGTGATGGTCCAGAAGGATGCTATATTTATTGATTTGTTGCAATTTGTCCCTTTACTTATCGGTATCTTGCTTGCTGCCGTACAGTTTTTCCCCGAGATGCAACGTAAGTGTTTGAAGCTTACTTTGCATTTGCCTTATTCACAGAAGAAAATGGTCATGTCAATGTTGGCCTATGGCGTACTTGCACTGGTGACCTGTTTTGCTATGAGTTTTATTATGATGGGAGTTTATCTGCCACAACATTTTACAAGTGAGTTGGTGCAGCGTGTTTTATTATCTGCGGCTCCATGGTTTTTTGCCGGATTTGCCGGTTATCTGCTTGTTTCATGGATTTGCCTGGAACCCACATGGAAGCGCAGGGTTTTGAATCTGATTATTGCGGCATTGATTTTCCGTGTCTACTTTCTGGCTCCGGGAGCGGAGGCATATAATAGTTTCTTGCCCTGTCTGACACTTTATACGTTGCTTGCCGCTTCTCTTTCGTGGATTTCTGTGGTACGGTTCAAGGCCGGTAAGCAAGACTAATTGAATGTTTATTATTAAAAAATCAAACAAACATGATTCGATTCAGCAAAATATTTTTTTATATTACCGTAGCTGTCCTGCTTGTATGGCAGTTGCCTTGGTGTTATGCTTTTTTCACACTGAAGCCTGTCAAAACTCCTTTTACTATGTATAGTTCCGTACTTGGTGATTTTGTTATTACACAACTAGATGAGAATAAGCAACTTCACCGCTATGATACGAAAGGCAATACATATACACAACAGCAGGTAGACAGTTTGTTGCCTTCTCTCTATGTGCGCCAGCTTACGGCGGACGAACGTTTCCCTGATACCATTTGTGGTAAGGCAGTTAGTCCGAAAGATATTCAATTGACAAACTTTACTTTCAAGAGTGTGCCGTCAGCCATCAATGCTCCCCAGACAGGACTCTATTTTCTGATGGAGTCCATGTCCAAACGGGTGGATTTGAAAATGCCCGAAGATGCATTCCGTTTTACCGATAAAGGTATAGAATTTATTCGTATGGAGACGAATTGTATCGATGAGGCGAAAAGCAAATTGTTTACGGATATGCTGGTTCAGAAAGGGTTTGCTTTTCCTGCATGCTATGCTTCGGGCAATCCAACTACTCGTAAAGACTATGATGAGGGATATCTGGTTTTAGATGCCAACCATAAATTGTTCCATCTGAAGTGCACCAAAGGACGTCCGTATGTGAAAGCTATTCAGTTGCCTGAAGGAGTCTTGCCGGAATATGTGTTTATTACTGAATTCCGTAGCCGTCGGACTTTGGGGTATATGGTAGATAGCAAGCATCATTTTTATATTATCAATAGTGATGGAAGTTTGGTGAAATCAGCTCTCCCCGGTTTCGATCCGGCAAAAGATGAGTTGACCATCTTTGGAAATATGTTTGACTGGACTGTAAAGTTATCGACAGATAAAGATGATTATTACTATGCTTTGGATGCTACAGATTATTCACTGATTAAAGAACATGCCTATAAAGATATCCGCCGTTCTGTTCCGGGGTTGTCTTTTACATCTCCAGATGACAAATTTGTAAAACCTCGTTTTTGATGTGAATTTGGCAGGGGAAGTCTGATATTAAAATGTATATTAGTTCGAACAGACCGAAAACAACTAGGTAAAGGGGCTATCATGTTAGGCATCAGCTAACTCTACCTTCTGTGAGATACTGCAAATACGGGATTATATAATTGTGCGGACAGACAGGAGGGCGTGAAAACAGCCTTCCTTTTTTTGATAATATTTAAGATACAGGGATTTGATCTAGTTTTTCTTGCTCGTCAATTTTATATTATGATAATCGTTCTTTGAGTATATGCAGGATAAAACAGGTTGTTGAATTTTGCTTGTTTTTAAATTTTCAAAAATGCCAGATTGCATATAAATAATCTTCGTTTTGACCTCCTTTTATCCTAAACCAACTCTTAATTGTATAACCGATTTATGATTTAAAGAACCAATTTCATTCCGTAATTTTAGACAATTATTTGCAATACTTTTGATTGATATTGAAAAATAGGAGGGGGTGGGTCATCAGTTAAACGAATGAAATTACTGGAGGGACATTCATTAAATATTACAAAATCAGCCAACTAATTCATACACAAAGTATTGCGAATTAGTTGGCTTTTTTGTATCTTT